>OLRM01000005.1_pt1 | contig 289212 bp, 234 predicted proteins | sample 1643211 | NCBI WGS metagenome assembly OLRM01 (sample SAMEA3136690, study PRJEB25190) | human gut metagenome | biome: human gut; feature: human-associated habitat; material: faeces | place: Austria | collected 2013
TTCCAGTGATGTGTATCAAAAACGGAAATGGACTTTCGGCAGATATATTTTCTTCAGTTGCTCCGTTGTCTGGTAGAGTCATTTAGTCATGTTGAATGATGCCGCTGTTTCACACTTCAAAAAAGTTTATCTGGCCCCCGGTTATACGGATCTCCGCCGGGGGATCGATGGATTGGCTTCTATTGTACGCTTTCAGTTTGAACTTGACCCTTATGATAAAAATACGCTTTTTCTGTTCTGCGGAAGAAAAAAAGCAGCAGGATCAAGGCACCAAATAAATTGTAAGAGGGTCAGACCCCAATGTCTCTCACACGCTTTCTTTTATACTCTGCGGGATGCTTTTAATCCTCGATTGCTGCCTTACGGGCATTGATTGCCTTTATCACATCCATATCAAACTTGGGTTTACGTTCATAGGTATACAGACCGTTTAACTCCTGCTCCACATCATACAGCTGGGTATAGCAGAAGGCAAACATATGGGGATTGTCCAAAAGGGCATCGGTCAGTCCCTTATATCGGTTCAGGAATTCCTCCTTGGTAGCAGGACCTGCACCATAGCCCCAGCCATCCTTTCCAACACCTTCCTCGTCCCACTTGATACCGCCATACTCACTGATGAAGGTAGGGATCCCCTTTACAGGTGTCTGCCTGTAGCCATGATTATCTTCCAAATCACCTCCCTGTTTAAAGGACTCGTAGGTTGCTGCAAACTTTGCCGGATCCTGCTCATAATTGTGTAAGTCATAGATGTCCGTCACCACATGATAATTTCCGCTGGTATCAATGCAGGGTCTGGTGGTGTCATACAGCTTTGTCATCTTATACACATTGGCCAGTAAGCTGTCATCCTGTCTTCTTCCCTCATAATCCCATGTCTCATTAAACGGACACCAGCCGATGATGGCGGGATGGTTGAAGTCTCTCTCCAAGGCTTCCATCCACTCAGGCAGGAAATATTTTAATGCTGCGGGATTGCTGTAATCCAGTCCCCAACAGCCCTGCTCGCCCCATACCAGATAGCCTGCTTTATCGCAGTGATACAAGAACAGAGGCTCAAATACCTTCTGATGGAGTCTTGCGCCGTTGAAGCCTGCAGCCATGGACAGTTCCACATCCTTGACAAGTGCTTCCTCTGTAGGCGCTGTGTAAATGCCATCCGGATAGAAGCCCTGATCCAGCACCAGTCTTTGAAACACGCTCTTATCGTTGATGAGGAATTTCTCTCCATCCAGTCTTACCTCACGCATACCAAAGTAGCTTTCTACCTTATCTTCTCCATAGGTTAATGTAAGGTCATACAGTCTGCCATGACCCGGCTCCCACTTTTCCAGACGGGACAAAGGAAGTGTCATGGTAACGGTGCCGCCCTCTGACTTTGCGCTTACGCTGCCACAGGGCTCTCCCCCATAAAAGGCCTTTGCTTCCAGTGTGCCCTGCCCCTTTACTACCGCCTTAATTCCCAGAGTTGCCTCTGCCAGGTTTGGATAATATTGCACTTTTTCAATGTAGCTTTCCGGTACCCACTCAAGCCATACCGTCTGCCAGATACCTGTCGTTCTGGTATAATCACAGCCTCTGGAGTAGAAGAAATGACTCTGCTTTCCCTTGGGCTGCTTTCCGCCTCTCACATCATCTGCTGCAAAAAGCGTAATGTCATTTTCTCCTTCCTTTACAAGATTTGTAATATTAAACGTAAAGGAAACATAACCGCCCTGGTGTCTGCCTGCCTCTACTCCATTGATCCATACTCTTGCATCATAGTCCACTGCGCCGAAGTGTAAGAGAAGATCTCCCTTCAGCTCCTCCCCTGTCAATGTGATGGTGCGGTGATACCATACGCCGGGGATAAAGTCCTTATAGCCGATTCCGCTCAGATCACTTTCCGGGCAGAAGGGCACCAGGATCTTCTTCTCCCAATCTGTCTTTCCTTCCTGCCATTTCTGATCTATGCCGCTGCATCCAAAGTCAAAGGAAAAATCCCATTCTCCATTCAGGTTTTTCCAATGCTCCCTCTTCATCTGGGGCTGGGGATGCTCCGGTCTGGGTATTTGTGTCATAATTTTGTCCTCCTGTGATCATTTATTTGGGTTGATTTCATTTTTATTTTATATAGTGAAAGCCATAGTTGACAGGCTTGCTCCTTTTTACTACAATGCTGTTATTACATTATTGCAATTTGCTTTCAAAAAATGGAGGAACCACCATGCCTCAGGAAATTACACGCACACAGATTGAAAAATACACGGTCTACACCGGCCCTACCGCGGAAAGCTTTTCTCCCATCATGGCCGGTATCACTTACCCGGATCCTGCCTATGAGATCCTGGTTTATCGCAGACCCCTGTGTGTGTTTGAATACGTTTTAAGCGGCCGTGGACATATCGAGCGAAACGGCAGTATCCTCACTGTAAATGCCGGAGATGCCTATATCCTTACTGCCGGCACCTACCACCACTACTATTCAGACAAAGTTGATCCCTGGACCAAGATCTGGTTCAATGTCAGCGGCAGTCTGGTACAGCATCTTCTCTCTGATTACGGCTTAGACGGTGTCACCCTGATCCCCCGCTTCCATAACGAAACACCTCTGACCCGGATCCTTGATGCCTTTACCGCCGACCCTGTACACTCTGCTGACAAGCTGGCTGTACTGCTCCATCAATATATTCAGGAGCTGGCGGATTTTCTGGCAAACAAAGTTCCCATCAATCCTACTGCACTGGCGATCCGCAATTATATCGATATGCACTTAACAGAAAGTCTGTCCTTGGATCATCTGGCAGATACCGTTTCCCTGTCCCGCTCCAGGCTCATCCACCTGTTCCAGGAGGTATATCATGTTGCTCCCTACCAGTATTACCTGTCCCAGAAGTGCAAGCTGGCCCAGTCCATGCTAAGCCGCACCACTCTTCCTGTTTCTGCCATCTCCACACAGCTTGGGTTCTTAGACCCTCACCACTTTTCTTCCTTTTTCAAGAAACAGTGCGGTCTGTCCCCGGCTTCTTACAGAAAACTCCACACAGCGCCTGGGAATTTTCCCACCTAAGTATTATTCTTTCTAAAAATGGAACCAAGGCAACGAAACTACTTTTTAAGTACTTTCATTGCCTTGGATTATAGTGCATTTTCTTTCTGTTTACGATACAAAATACAGCTAAAAAGGTATGAATTATTGCTACTACATATTCGGTTTACGTTTACCATTTTGGCTTCGATTTGATTTGCAATCTCACCCACCTAATCGCCTGATCAAGTTTCTGTTCGTAGGCTCAAGAACTTTGCTACACCACTTCCTCCATCCATACCGTTACTGATACCGACTTGTGATTCGCTACACTTGGCGGTAAATACCCGTGACTGGACTTGCACCAGCAAGATTAGTGCCATGCTCGGCACACAAAATGACTGCCCCGCCTGCTCAAATGCAGGCAGAACAGTCATCTGATCTTTTTATTCACTTTTTATGAAACAAATTTTCCAACGATCAGGCAGATTACAATCGTAATCACCATATCCGGCAGAGTGTTTCCCAGCAGCATGTCGATGTTCATCAGAATTCGGTATACCACAAATCCAATCACCCAGATGATCAGATTCGGAATATGTACGGCCAGGCTGCTCTTGTCCCGTTTCAGCAGGAAAAAGTCGGCAATCTGGATTGCGATCATCGGTGCAAAGACCGAGCCGATCAGATAGAGGAAATCTGTGATGTTGTCCATCGGATATACAATCGCTGCGATGGTTCCAATGACGGTGACAACGATGGCCACATGCTTTCCATTCCATTTGCTTACGACGGTCTCGCTGGAAATTCCTGCGGAGTAGGCATCCAGAAATGTCGTTGTTACTGTTGAAAATACAATAATCAGAAGGCCCGCAATGCCAAGGCCTGCCTTCAGCATGATCTGCGCGATGTCATATTCTCCGGTGATGATCGCTGCTCCCATTCCAATCACATACATCCAACAGCTGACGATTCCATAGACAACCGCGCTGATGGCCGTTGCTTTGACCGGTTCTTTTGCTTCTCTTGTGTAATCACTGATCAGCGGCAGCCAGGATAACGGCATCGCAACCGCAAGTTCTACTGCTGCACCGAATGTCATACTGTCATCCGATGGTGCTCCTGCTCCGCCTCCGGCAAAGATGACCTTGCTCAGGATCAGGCTAAGCAGAAATAATGCTGCCATGGCAACCGTGTTGATTTTACCAAGATTCGTGATTCCGATCACAATCCAGAGAATAATCAGGACTCCGATCACAAGGCACCAGATCCATCTGCCCGTATGCATTACGCCGTCTGCGGCGAGCGCTCCGTCATAGATCATGATGGCGGTCCAGCCAACGAGCTGCAATACATTCAGGACAGCAAAAAGGATGCTTCCCTTCTGTCCAAAACTCATTTTTACGGTTTCCATGGCACTTTTTCTGACCCTGCCGCCGATCACGCCTGCCAGAAACAGCATCAGGCATCCGATGATATGGCCGATAAGAATCGCTGCCAGACCTTTTCCCATGCCGAGCGGTGCAAGGTAGGTTCCGGTCAGGATTTCGGCAATCGAGACACCTGCCCCAAACCAGATCAGGCCATTCTCGAACAGGCCGGTACGTTTTTCGTTCATTTTCATGTTCCTCTCTTTGCTTATATTTTCATACCGGAAACCATTTTAGCACAGAAAGGAAAATGCGGCAATGAATTTACTCTATCCGTTCATCTGACTCCCAATCTTTCTCTAATCATCCCAGCTTTTCAGACCATTCTGCTTCCTTAAAGCCGATCAGCACGGTATCACCACCGATCAGCAGCGGGCGTTTCACCAGCATACCATTCGTGGCAAGAAGCTGCAGCTGTTCCTCTTCGCTCATGGCAGGAAGTTTGTCCTTCAGTTTCATTTCTTTATAAAGAAGGCCGCTGGTATTAAAGAACTTTTTAAGTGGAAAGCCGCTCTTAGAATACCATTCCTTTAACTCACCGTAGGTTGGATTCACATCCACGATGTTGCGCTCGGTATATTCTATTTTCTGTGCATCTAACCATTTTTTCGCTTTCTGGCAGGTTGAGCATTTTGGGTAACATATAAATAACATTTCTCCATCTCCAATCAAATATAATTTATCCATAATCCTGTATCTTTTGCCGGAATCATTTCAGCACAGGAACGGAGGATCGGCAATTATTTTCCTTCTTCCAAGATCAATTCCAGCACCTTCATCAGCTTCGGAATCCAGCCCATCTATCTTATATAGACGAGCTGTTTGAGCTCTTTTGGTCTTTCTTTTTTCAAAATTATGCAATAATAATCTATAACTTTGCACATACCAAATCATACAAAGCGCTCATAAGTTCTTCCCCGTTCCGGCATTCTGCGACCATCGAAATAACCGCATTCTTGTCCGGAAGGATCATAGAAATCTGAGAATATTTTCCATCCGCCCGGTAGGAATTGTATTCTCCTCTCCAGAAAAGATAACCATAATTGTCTGTATCGGATGCTGCTGTACTTTCTTCTATCCATTTTTCGGATAAAATCTGTTTTCCATTCCATTTTCCCTTATTCAGGTAAAACAATCCGAATTTATGAAGTTCAGAAAGTGTAAGGAACAATCCACCTGCGCCAAAACTGTTTCCAAGAGGATCCGTCTCCCATGTCGGCCGCTTGATTCCAAGATGTTTAAAAAGCCTTGGTGTAAGATAAGAGACCAGATCGCATCCGGAACGTCTCTGTACAAGAATGCCTGCCAGGTAGGGACCAACATTATTATATACAAAATGTGTACCTGGCTTATATTGAAACGGAATCGCCAAAGACATTTTTACCCAGTCATCCTCCTGGTATAATGGCCGCTGTTCTCCCATAAGGCTGCCCTGTTCCTGTCCTAAACACATCGTAAGCAGGTCTCGAACCGTTGCCATTTTCAGATTATCATCGATCACATCGGGTAAATCTTCGGGAAAGGCATCCGTCAGTTTTTCATCTAAAGACAGTAATCCTTCCTGGACAGCAAAACCAACTGCACAGGATGTGAAGCTCTTCGTTGCAGAATAGATATTTCTACGGCATTCGGGTTCGCTGTACCATTCATTTATGAGGTCGCCATCTTTTGTAACCTTTATTCCAAGGACGTGAAAGGTTTTTGCAGCTCCTATAAAATCAGATATGTCCATAGCTAGGTTCCTCCTTTATTTTTACTATAATAATTTGTAGTATCTTTGCCATGTTGTCTTTCTGAAATTTTTATAAACCTATGTATATTTCCTCCTCATCAACCACTTCTGATCAATACATTTCACCTCACCATTAAACCGAATATGAAGATGCACTCCGCCTGATCTCAGATTAATCTTTTCTACGATTCCATCTCCGAATTTCGGATGTGTGACATTGTCTCCAATTTTATATTGAACAACTTCATCCTTCTGCTTCTGTGCTTTCTGCTGGCGCTGATACGTATCTCGAATCGGCACTGTCTTATCATGAATCCGGCTTTTTAATACTTTATCATAGTTATGATCCAACAGCGCCTCTCCTGCCTTATAATAAGGTGTCGGTGCTGCACCTATAAGAGAACAACAATATTTCCACGCACTTCCATGTGTTCCAGCCTGCCATTTATACTTCTCAGGTATCCGCATATTGTACTGCATGTAATGCGCATATTCATGCTTGAATAAATCGATACGGTCCTCTTTTGACAACGGATTGTTGACTCCATACGCAACAAAGAGCAGGGAAAAATGAAAATGTTCCTTTTCATGAGCACTCTGCCTTGTATAGGATCCCAGAGAATCGGTCTCAAATCCAAATGTTACCGGTATTTTTGCTCCATTCAAATGAAATTTCCGGTCCAGTTCCTGATATAAATTCTGAATTAATGCTGTCAAAATTGGGATTTCTTTCTGCAGCCGCTGGCGTAAAAACTGGTTTTCTTGATCATAATAAGTCATTCTTTCATGTTTCCTCCCAGCTTTTCTATTGCCACTTCTTCCATATCTCCGGCTGATAACCGAGCGTAGAAAGTTTTCCATTTCTGACCACTGGTGTCTTAATTACAGATGGATTTTCCATCACTTTCTGAAGCTTATCCTCATCAGCAATGTATTTAATCAAAGCTAATAAATCCTTGTCTTTGCCATCCCAATTAATCATATTTTCCAGTCCACCATTTGCCTGAGCTACAGAATTAAATTCTCCTTTGCTCATGCCTTTTTCCTTCATGTCTACGAACTGGTACTTGATGCCGCGCTCTTTGAAAAAACGCTCAGCTTTCTTTGTGTCGTTGCATTTCTTAGTTCCGAATATTTGTATGTTCATTGTAATGTTCCCTTCTAGCTCCAAAATTATATTTAATTCTTCGGATTATCCCTTTCGCAATAAAGCACTATAACAACTGTGTCATTAATCCTCAATAACCAGTACCTTCTCACCCTATCACATTTCCGAGATAATCACACCTTCACTTAAGGCGACTTGATTCCATACTTTACAGATCAGTTCATACTTATTTCAACTCACGTCTTTATGGAATACGACTGTAAGAAGATCCAACTTTACAAATTTCTTTTTTTCTATTTTCTAGATTTTTTCTTCAATATATCCCGTTTTCTGTAGTAACCGACTCTTCCATCGTATCTGATATTTCCTATACGCACTGGAATGTATTTCCTGTGTTTTACATTTATTCGCAACAATTCGGTATTGCAATTGATATTCCACTAGCTGAGACCGCAAAGCATTTTCCGTTGCCTCTAGTTGACTGGCAGCCTTCACAAGATCCGATCCTTTTAATTCAATCAAATATGCTGTCTTGGAGGTTTCGTTCATAAGAAGATAATCACATCTGTCACCTGTCTTAATTACTTTTCCGTCTATCTGATAATGTGTTACTTCCGAATTTGAAACATTATTTGCTTTATGATATTGTGGATTCCCTTTATCTCGAGAAACAATCTGCTTCGCATTTTTGCTACATAAAGACGTAAATCCGTTCAACGGCATTAGAGCACCACACTTTCTTCATTGGTAGTCTGCAGTTCCAGCAATCGTTCAAAATCTTCATTAATCACTTTGGAGATTTCGTCAATTTTTTCATTTTGAATCATATGAATATCTGCATCCATACAATTTTCAATTGTTCCATTTTTTACAAACCAAGAATCAAATGCATTATAATCCAGCCATAAAGATTCCCGAATAATTTTGTTTGCTTCTTTTCTCGCCTGTGGCGAAATCGTTTTTGCATATAATAAATTATTTAACGTTCCCAATACATACGGGCTATGTGTTGTCAGTACAATCGAATGTCCACAGTTATTGACTAATGCAATCAATTCCGTAATATATTTCTGTGATTCCGGAAACAAATGTGACTCCGGCTCTTCAATAATAAATAGAATTTCTTTTTGTTGAACTAAGTAGTAAAACAATAGATTCAAAATCCAGACACATTCCTGCTGCCCCGAAGACGAAAAGTTTATCTTTACATATTTCCCATCCTCTAAAACAATCTGTTCTTCTCCATTGCTATAACGGTAAGTTCCACGCAGTATTTTCTGAGTTAAATCCAGTGCCTGCACCACAAGTCGCGGTGACAATCCAGAACGCCCCGATGAATAAGCTAAGCCCTGCAGCCCCTCTGAAAATTCTGGTTTTAATCGAAGTATCCTCTCCAGGTAATCTTTTGTGCAGGTATCCAAAGATCTTTTCTGCATATCATCCATTGTGGCATAAATATAACTCAATTGCTGAGAAAGCAGCGTAATCATACTGCGTCCTGCCGGAATATAGACGACAGAACAAGAATCCTCAAAAATCTCATATAAATTCTTTTTAAAAATCCTCAGATCCTCTTCAGAGATTCCCAATGGTGTTACAGAAAGTGTATGGTTATTTGCTTTCAAAAAACGAATCAGTTCATTACTCATCGTGATCCAAATGTAGTTTGGTGTAGAATATCTGCTATCATTTTCCAAAGAAATCTTAACATAGCATGTCTTAGTAAAATGATATTCCATGTACATGTCGTTTGGCATGCCCCATGATGATCCAAAGGTTCTTAAAAATTTTTCACGCAAATAATTTTCAAGAGCTTTTCTCAAAGTAATTCCATGTTCTATACTAAGAGTACTTTTCGCTCCATATACAGGTGTCGCATCCAATGCCTGCGATTTTGCAAGCTCGATGATATCATCTTTAATTGTTCTAAAATAATAAATTGCTTTGGCAATTGTACTCTTTCCAGATGCCTGAAAACCCGTAAAGTTCATAAATTGGGAACACTCCAGTTCACAGGTCTCAACAGGACCGAGTTTGTTGATAATTAATTTTGGCAATGTATGTTACTCCTTGTCTCATTTATAATAGTTATTGGTTTAATTGGGTTTTGAAAAACATTTTTCCTCATCATATTCTTACATGAAATCTAGCTAAAACATCATTCTTAAGGGATCATCACAAAATCTTTCCATAGATTTTTCTGGGCTAATATGATATATTTATGTTTTCTTTAGATTTTTTTATTTTCTCTTTCGAGTACCAGACCCCAATGTGGTCCGTATCGTCTGGAGATGAACGGTATAAATATGCGTGAAACAGAATGATGTAATCTAGCGGTACTTCGTACCGTTAAAAATGGAATAGCCGTTCCGCAGTAGCGGAACTGGCGTTCCGTTTAAGCGTAATTTGCACGTTCCACGCATCTGGAATTTGCGTTAATTAAGCTATAGCTATCCCTGTTACCTTGCTGTCTACGCTTAGCCTGCAGCGTTACCGCGGCTGACTCAAGACTCGCTTCAAATGCTGTGGTTAGCAGCTTATTTGATGGGGCTTCCACCCACTGGACTATATACCCTTAGCTGGACGCACGGTCAGACCCTATAGCTCCCCCCCATTTTATAATTCATTTAAAAATATTTCAGTTGTATAATCGCTTGGTGTTTTTTGAATCAAAGAGAAAATTTTTGATATTCTCTCAAATTCTTCTTTTCTTCTTTTTTGAAGTTCTTCTAAAGAAATTTTAAAAAGCAAAGCCCATAAAAAATAAAAATTCTGATCTGTTTTATATTGAACGCCTTTCTTTGAATGATTGAACAATTCCCTTAATTTTTCAGTATCATCTTCTATCAATGTTAATATTTTATTCACAAATAATTCTACATTTTCAAGTGCTTTGACAAATGCCTTAGGATTAGTATTTGATAACTCACTTAATATTTTTGTGACATTATCTTTACTCATGATTCTAGCGCACATTCTATCATTTCGTTTATAGATATTTAAAACATTTATTATTTCCGTATGTGGTTGATTCATCCTATAATCTAAATATCCCAATGATGTTATTAATTCTTCTAATTTCATTCGAGTGTCTCTAGCTTTAAAAACTCTTTTTTCATATTGAGCTGCAATTTCTTTTACTTTTGTAACTATATCCTTATCTATATATGCATTCCACATTTCAAAAGTATTTTCTTTTATAGGATACGGTTTTGTGTTCAAACGTAGAAATAAATCTATTTGGCTAAAATCAGGATTTTGTTCTGCATCTATTTCAATGATGTCCATCGGGAATTCCAAAATTTTTTCTTCAAATTTATCTCCCACCGTTTCTATAGTTTTTCCATTTAGTTCAGAAAGTATTTTTAATTTGGATAACCTAAATTTATCTTTATCAGTGCAAACTATCTCTCCACGTTCATCTATATACGTTTTTCCTAAGAATCCCAGTATCGTAAGTAAACGTTGTTGACCATCTACCACTTCTTTTATTTTATCTTCTCTTTTATAAATAAACAATGGTGGTATATTTATTCCCAATAAAATACTTTCCATCAAATACGAGGCTTTCTGTATATTTTTAACCTCAGATCTTTGATAATTAGGTCTTATCAAAAATCTAGATTTTTTCATATCTGAAATAATATCTTCTATGGTTAATGTTTCAGGTAATGGTTTATTAATTTTATAATGTGAAATTTCATCTTTTTCGCCTGCAGACTCCATCATTTTTGAAAAGATATCAGAATTTTTCATGTATTTTTGAAAATCAATTTTAAAAATATCTTGAAATATGTTTGCAATAAAATTATATCTATTATTAATTGCAGAATAATAATGGCTTCCAGTGGATTCAAAAATCAACTCCATACTTTTCTGAGGATTATTTATTATATGATTCCATAATTGCGGATAACATTCTGCATTATTGATATACTCAAATATTTTTTCAATATTACCGTCACTAATTTTTCTACCATTGTCCAAAACAATGTCTATTGCCCAATATAAGACTTCATAAAATAAATTATTATTGCATAAATAAGCATTTTTTTCTTTGCATGTTGCATTAAATTTGATTAAACACATTACAACTGCGGTAAATTTATCTAATATTTTTGTTTCATCTTCAGTTACCACTTTAGCGTAATAATATTTACATATTATTTCTGCTTTTGAGCTTCCTTTCGAATAACTATATATCGGAATTAGAGGTAGTGTTATAAGATTTCTTACTAAAGAAACTACAATATTTACCTTATCCCTTTTATTTGCTTTCTTTTTACTTTTAGGAAGGATAATCTCACATAAAAAATCATAAAGTTCATTATCGCTGTAAATTTTTTTATACAATTGTTTTGACAAATTATCATCGATATACGCCGCTCTATCAATATCATACTTCTGCAATGGTGTAATTCCAGAATTATATCGTCTAAAAATTTCCTTTTTTATCTTTTCCTCTTTTTCTTCATCCAATTTTGGCTCATCAACTACATTAAATTGTAAGATACGAATCCTTGTATCTTCAAATAATTCTCTGGTACTCTCATCTAATTGGCTATATTTCTTTCCTTCAAGAACTTTTAAACTATGTAATCCTTTACCTTTTAAAACAAGTTTATCTTCTAAAAACCGTTTTATAGTTTCATATCTTTGTCTTCCGTCAATAACCTCATTTTTATCTTTAGTTTGAAATAGAACCAAAGGTGGAATCTCTGTCCCCAATAAAATACTTTCAATGAAATATGTAGCTTTTTCTTCATCCCATACATAATTTCTTTGAAAATACGGTTTATAGTTTATTTTGCCTGAATACCTTTGATTTAAAAAAATCGACGAAACCTTTTTAACAATATTTTCAATTTTCAACTTTTCCTTAAAAATATCTGTGATATCAGAATAATCCAACTGTATATTTGACATTGTAAATCTCTCCTGTAATTTAAGTATTTATTTTATCTGTACCCTTTCCTTTAACTTCTTACTTGAAAATTCATCAATAGAATTTGAAATAATTGCTCCTTGAAAAAAGAATTCATTATTATAACTTTGTCTCATTTTTACCAGTCCATCTAATGCAAAGCGAAAAACATACTGCCAAGACTTATCTCTAAAAGAAGATATAATTTGGTGAAGACCTGGAAGCCATTCATAAATGTATCTACACTCGTCATATATCGACACATCTGTAAACATAAGATTAGATTTCGCTACATATTGATATCGTGCATTATGTAAAACATTATTATGTAACGGGTAGGACAGTTGATTAAGTATAATGTCAAAGAACAAATTACTATGTGGTTTGTCCAAAAATTGATATACATTTCCTTTTGTTTCAAAAAAATCCTTTATTTTCTCAACATCATCTTTTAATTCAATTTTTCCATTTCTTAATAAGATAATTATTTTTAGACCTTTTATCAAATCGTTAAATTCACCTATTTCTTTTAGAAAACATTGACTTTTTTCTCCTAAAATTCTTTTCTCCAACAGATAATTTACTGTAAAAAAATATCTTACTAAGGAGTTTCCTTTTGATAAATCGATATATTGTTCATCATTTTTACTGTCTATTGTTGATAAATTTAATAATATTTGATTTAAATATGGATTTCGTGCAATTCTTTCTAAAGGAACTATAACTGCTGGAATATCACGTAAAACTGCTGATATATATTCTCCGTAATAGTAACTAAAATTTTTTCTCACTGTTATTAAAAATTGATTATATTTTTCATTTATAATTCCACATTCATTTATTTTAAAATCTTCAGATGGATATTCCTTAAAAAACAAATATTGCGATACTAATTCATAATAATCATTGATTGTATTTTTCGTAATATCAGGCATAGCAAAATTTGTTATAATTACTCCTGGTGAATTCAATCGGTGATTCCAACATAATGTAAAAACACATCTTAATGAATGTTGAACAGATGGTACGCTTCCGCATGCATCTATATATACAATATCAAATTTTTTAGGTGTCTGCTGAAAGAAAGTTTCAATATTTTGTTTTAAAATTCTAGGCTGAGGATATTCTCCTTGCTCAAAATCAGCTAGTGCCTGCTTATACGCTTGAGTATCCGATTCAAAAGCCCATATATTTTGAGGTAATATTCCCAAATTAGTTAATTCCTTAAAATCATTACTTGGCTCCGGACCGCTCAAATAACAAACCGTCAGTTCTTCTGGTTTTTTTGTACCTATTAATGAATCATGTAACTTTTCCCAATTCGTTATATAAGAAATATTGATTTTCGCAGCCTCCTCTCTATTTTGGCTAATATCTTCTGATAAAGTATAATAATCATATATTTTGCGCACATAATTTCTCTCGACGCAACATGACTGTTCTCTTTTCGTTGTTAAACTTTCTACTGCTTTATAAATTGCTGTGTGCCTTACATTTTGTTTTGTATATTGATTATATTTGTAGTTTTCTTTCGTACTAATCCACTCCTCATTTATATATTAAAAATATCTGGCATCAAATTGGGGCATATTTTTAACATATGGAACATTTCTTGTCATTTTTCACCGTAAACGGTAGCGTCCAAGTGTCTTAACAATATTAGCCTACTTTCATAGCCTTGCTATTTATTATCTGTTTTCTTTGTCTTTTGATCATTTCTAGTAATACTTCAAATTTTAACCAAGTTAAGTAGGTCCCTTACTTCAATTACGGAAAGCAATAAGCAATGGGTGTAGAATTGCTTGTATCAGAAGTAGTACACGCCACTCCTGATAAGTTGCGAAGCAACTACTCGGTTATGAGCAAGCTTCAATGCTTATGGTGCTAGAATATAAATAGTACAAGCCAAAATGAGAAATTCCAACTACACATAAACATGATACAATAGAGGCATGCTGAAGGAGGATCTCATATGGCAAAGCAACATGACAAACAATTTAAACTTGATGCAGTCCAGTACTATCAGGATCACAAAGATCTCGGAGTACGTGGATGTGCAGAAAATCTTGGCATCGGATACAGCACATTAACAAAATGGCTGAAAGACTTCCGGGAATCAGGTGATATTCCTGTTCGTGGTTCTGGTAATTATGCATCTGATGAGCAGAAGGAAATTGCCCGTCTCAGACGTGAATTACGTGATGCCCAAGATGCACTTGATGTGTTAAAAAAAGCAATCAACATTCTGGGAAAATGACGAAAGCCATTTATCTTGAAGTGTCTGAGAAGACGGAAGCTGCCAAAAAGGCTGGACGCCGGGTTTCCGTCTCCGGAATGTTAAAATTTTTAGGTGTCTCTCGCTCAGGATATCTTGCATGGCTCCACCACGTACCTTCTGATACAGAAAAACGTCATAAAGCTGTAAAAGCAAAAATACAGGATATTTATGATGATTCCAAGCAGAACTACGGTGCTCCGAAAATCACTGTAGAACTTCGAAAAACTGGTGAAGTCATTTTGGAAAGAACCGTTGGTACATATATGCGCCAAATGGGAATCCAGTGCTCAGTGGAGCAAACCATGGACGATCACCACAAAAGATTCCGATTTCAGCACTGAATTACAAAATATCCTTGATGAGCAATTTAATCCTGATCGTCCGAATACAGTCTGGTGTTCGGATATTACCTACATCTGGACAATAGATGGATTTGTCTATCTGACCAGTGTTATGGATTTATTTTCCAGAAAAATCATAGCCTGGATGCTTTCAGAAACACTGGAAGTATCTTGCGTGATTGATACTATAAACAAAGCCAAAGCTCGCTGAAATATCGATCAACCATTCATTATCCATTCGGATCGTGGCAGCCAATATGTTGCAAAGGAATATAAAAAAGCAACCGAAAATATGCAGCGCAGTTATTCGAAGAAAGCTTTTCCGTGGGATAATGCATGCATGGAATCCTTTCATTCTATTATCAAACGTGAATGGCTCAATCGCTTTAAAATTCGCGACTATAAGCAGGCATACCAGTTGATTTTTGAAAATCTGGAAGCTTTCTACAATACGAAACGAATTCATAGCCATTGCAACTATATGTCGCCAAACGAATTCGAACGAGTGTATGAAAGAACGCACACTGAGGCTGAGCTTCTGGCAGGTTAAAATGGGGAGAAATTTCTCATTTTAACTTGTACTAAATCTTGACATAGGACCAATAAAACTTATAACAGTAGGATGGATCCTTCAGCATATGTGAAAATCCTTCGATGTCTAATGTACTGTAGTATTTTCCATCCAGTTTCAAACTATATCCGATTTTCGAAGCATCAAATTCAGCCACTTTTCCTCACTCCTACCCGGACGGACATCTTTCGATATCCAGTATTCCATATTCTTATTTTTAAAAAGTCTTTTATAAATGCTTTAAAAGAATTCTCTGTAAAATCGGTAAAATATCATTCTTCACGATACCCCTCATAAAAATCAAAGTAACTCTTCAAGCGGTCTCCAACTATCATGGGACATATCTTCATGATATTCCGTGTTATTGATAAATAGCTCCTCATTGATATCCCGCACAAACCCAAAATTAAGTTTATACTTTTTAGCATATTGTTTAAAAGCAATAAATTTGTTTTCTACTTGAATATCAATATTTTTACTATGTCCACCTACCTCGCCACCTTTTGTTTCTATCACCCAAACCTGCCCATCTTTTGTCTTAACTATATAATCTGGATAAAATAGCCATTGTTTTAAAAGGGCATCCACATAAACTATTGATAAATACTGCTGTCCTGCATCACCATTTTTGTATACCCACTCAATTTTATCCGCCCGTGTTTCACAGTATCTTTCAAATAATCTTTCTGGCATACTACGAGTCTTCTCTGTAATAAATTCATTCGTATATTCAAGATAAGCATTCAAACGCATAAGCCGTCTTTGCTTAACCTCGCTATACTTGTATACTTCCATCTCGGGAATAGAAAATTCTACACATTTTGGTTCAAGATTAAGAGACATTTGTCTGCCCCCCAATTGAGCCGTACATTCTTTAAAATCACTTTTCAATTGTCTGACATTATTGATGATAAACGCATAAAAATTTGCTTTTTCTAATGCTATAAATTTATACTTTGTTCTCTTTCCTTTGCTAAACATCCTGCAAAGAATATTTTTAGTCTTTTGAGACTGTAAACCTGTAACCCTTTTAATTTCATCAATACAATGCAATAAATAAATACCATGAGTATGAGTATTTACGGCTGTTTTAATCATTACATTATTCTTTCCAGCTCCCGATACTAATTCATCAGTTGTTCTAAACAACCCCTGTAATATCTCACTGTCTATTTCCGGATCAAAATTGTATCCATGAGATCTAAGATTCTCCTGGTTTATTCGCATATCATTTCCAAGGCTATATTTCTTTTGGAAGAACTTATACAGTTTCTCTAATGTCTCTCTTTCACCAAGGCCATCAAAATCAAGATTACGAAGTTCTTTAACCATAGTAAATTTTTTTGCCTCGTCACGTACAAATAATCTTCTAACCTGATAAGCTTTATCCATAGAGGACAAAAGACCCATCTTATAGCGACTGTCCAAAGTATAAATATAACAATAATCAAGTGTATTCAATCCATAATGTTTTCTTTCTGGCATACGTCTAATTCGGCCTATCGTCTGAATTTGAAACTCTTCACTGCCACCTTCTCGAAGTTTTACAAGAATCTTTGCTCTCGGGCAATCCCATCCTGTTGAAATTGCTTGCTTCATCAGTAAAAATGCCGGCGAACCATCATTTGCTGTAATACCTTCAACGTTTTTCTTATCATTACTCATCCAAATAGAAACCATCCCGTTATCATATGTATATCCCATACTTTCCAGTTTAGCTTCTACACCAGCAATTGTTTCTAATTGTCCCATAGGAAACTGTATAAGAACTAACGGCCTAATATTAGTTTGAATAGCATCATAAGCAGACTGAATTTCTTTTCTCTTTTTATCAGCCAATTCAAGAAGATACTCATAATCATTCGTAATCTGTTTCCTCTCATCTACATCTTCATTCACATAAATTGCTTTTGTAATAAGCCCCGCATTAATAACATCTTCTTCCGAAATTTCATAGAATTCATGATGATTTACCTTTTGAGCAGTTGCGGAAACTCGAATTATATTCTTTGCAGAAAAAGCTCTGATAATATCATCGGCCTTTTTTGTATTATTCAAATGTTCCTCATCAATAATAATAATAAAACTAATTCCTGCTTTATGAGCTGCTGCAATTGCCTCGAAAAGATTTGCTCTTTCCCCTTCTTTCAAAGCTGTATTCCCTTTCTTCGTGACAAGCTCCCAATTAATAAAAGTAACACTGTCACTTTCAAAACCCATGCGCATAGAACACAGAAGATTACGTGTATCTCTCTGAGGTGTAAGTTCATCCATCTTCTTCATGCTCTGCTGCTCAAGATCACCTTTGCCTGGGCATAGCCATACGAACGCAGTTTTTCTATTTGTATTTTTTAGATACTCATCTACGTATTTAATAAGCATAACTGTTTTTCCTGCCCCTGTAGGTGCCTTAACAGTAATAACCTGCTTACTATCAGTTTCCAATGTCTTGTCTATCAAAAAATTAATACAGTTATTCTGAAACTCAAAATTAATGATTCCATTTACCATAGCTCTCCAGCCTCCCTTAGCTCAGTATCAAAATAATAGTCCGGAATTATAAAGGTATTTACATTTTGTAATATTCGTTCCTGTGATGTAGATAATAGTACATCCTGGCTTAAAAACACCGCTTTCAAATCCTTATAATAATTAAAATTTTCCTCTAACTCATCCATTTCATCATCATCTATAACCATAATATACTGAGAATTATTAATGCTTACTCCATATTCCAATTGGATCATCTCTACGATATGTTCCAGCAATTCATTTGTCAGTTCATCTGATTCTTTATCTACAAAATCTGTCACGTAATATTTTAAATTTCCTTTTATTTTCTTTGAATATTCACCCTCTGATATCATTGTTCCAGTTAAAATAGATTTAATTCTCTGATACGTAACTTCTCGACAAATATTATTTTCATTGTTTGTACAAAGAATAAATCTGCGAGAACCACTGTCTTCCTTATTCAATTCTAACACGGCTTGTGCAGTTGTTCCCGATCCAGCAAAAAAGTCTAATACCAATGCATTATTTTTGTAATATGCCTTTATTAACTTTTTAATAAGCTCTACAGGCTTAGAATAATCAAATTTATCGCCTAGCCCAAATATTGAAAGATCTTTCTTTGCATTATCATTTGAGTATTTGTTATCAATATACTCTATTGAACTGGTTGCCTTAACTCTTTTATTGTGTTCAATGATAAAATCACCATTGCTATTCTTTCCAATCTTCGCATTCAGATATGTTTTTGTATATATTCTTGCTGATCCATCTTTTTTTCTTTTTATAACAACAAATCCATTATCATATCCAAACTGAAAAAGCTTTTTACTCCATCTCCACGCCCAGTCAGCACGTCTATGTTTCCCTCTTTGTCTTTCTTCCCACAGTTCTTTACTACCGCCCGGATAAAATACTTCTCCTTCAATTTCCAGTGGATAATCAAGCGACGGACTATATGACAAACTATTATAGTCTAATGTCTGATTCAGTTTGTATTTTCCTCTCTCTTCAATATACTCATCGGCATACTTAAATGCATTATCCTCATGCTCTTCCATAACAAATATGTCCTGATCTCTTTTTGTATAAACCAAAATATAGTCATGATTCTTTGCATACGCAGACGTTGTTTTTCCACTTTTTTTTGTAATTCTGGGCATACACATAATAAAGTTATCTTCTGAAAAAATCTCATCCATCAAGAGTTTTAATTGTGCCTGCTCATTATCATCAATAGACACAAAAATCACCCCATCCTTTGAAAGTAATTTATAAGCAATACGCAATCTTTCTGACATGAAAGAAAGCCATGTTGAATGCCTGAATAAATCCTCTCTTCCAACAAATTCATCATTATATACAAAATCTTTGTTTCCCGTATTATAGGGGGGATCTATATAAATAATATTCACTTTACCCCTATTCGTTTTTTCTAACAAATTTAAAGAATGTAAATTATCACCTTCCAAAAGGAAATTAAAAGTTGTATTATGTTCGTCTTCCATCACTTCATATTCCGGTACTTCAGAAAACACAGGAATATGTGTTTCCATTTTTTTGTCAACTTCCTCCTGATGTTCTTCCCATATCAGACCATATTTCTTCGCGGTCAATTCTCTTTCTATGCTGTTAATTGCCATTAACGAATCATCATCTGAATGCTGTTTCTTAAGAAATTCCAAAAAAGCGATCATTTCATCCCTTTTTCTTTTTGATAAATTTTCCATAAATTAATTCTCTTTTCCTATCTATTAGTTCTGTATATATCTGTAATTTCTGTCCATTTGTACTCCTTCGGGCACCAATCACACACATAAAGAAATTTATTATTTCGTCCTTTAGCTTCTACCATCCTTAACCTTTTTCCACAATAAGGGCAATTTGGAATATTTGCACAGAACAACTGGGGGTAAGCAGTAAATCTGTTCCAGCTCAGCAAATCCTCATCATGATCAATTTTCAAAATACTCTTCCCATATTGCATATGATACATATAATAAATGGCATTTTTAGATTTTGGAGACGGCATTTTTCTAATACGTGGTTCTTCAAAAAATCTTGTTTTTACAATATATCCCGGTACCAATATTTCATTTCTTCTTAAATCAAAAAAAACTCTTGTATAAATATCACATGCATTATCAAATTCTTGTTTCATTAAAGAATATACAAATGCTTGCTTATTTAGGGGATTTATGTTATTAATATCTCTGACATACCTTGTATAATCATAAAATGAAGTTATATTCTGATTGTCTCTGCAAAAATGCGGATATACAAAATAATCATAATAATTTTTTACATATTCACACAATCTTATATAGTTATCATTTGATCTGGTAACCTCAACATCTCCATTAATGCACCTGTAATCCCTTGGATATCGAAGTAATGATGATTTAATTTCAATGGTATAAATACTGTTTCTCTCCATATATTTTCTTGTATCAACAGTAATTATTCCTGTATTTCCTCCGCTATTAATCACATCATTATTAACCTTATCAATTGCTGATTGCAATATATTTGCACTAATATCCTTTCGATAAATAATTCCATCAAACGGCGCATGTTTATTAAAATTATCTCTTCTTATTTTGTCATATGCCAAAAATCTGGAAGTACTATTATCATTAAGAATATTTTCTATTACAATTTCTGCTCTTTTTCCTTGAATTGTATTTTCCCTCATTTCCCCATTTTGCCGATCATGTTGCCATGTATTTCGCGTATGAGCCACAATTTTTTCTATTTCGACCTGATCCAATTCAGATTCTGCAGGAATGGGACATATTATAAAATCATCAAATCTTTTTATTTCCATATATCTACCTATCATTTTCTTTTTAATTCTCAAACAAAGACATTTTCTCAAGTAACACATAACCTTTGGCAGTTATTAAATAGCGACCTTTAGCATGTATCATCTCCAAGTAACCCTCCTCTATTAATTCTTTAATTATTTGATTCGCCTTTAGTTTCCCACAGTGCGCTAAACTGGCTATTTCCTGCTGATTAAGCGGACAAATATTTTTTCCTTTTATCTCCAGTTGATTTTCACTAATAATTAATAATATCCTTGTCTTATCATTGATAAAATTTAATACCTCATTCATTTCCTACACCTTCTACCCATTTGGCAAGTTATATCAGTTTCATTTCAGAACCATTATAACATTCACAATTATCTTTTGCAAATAAACGCATAATCTAATATGTAAAATACATATTTTCATTCTCTATTCCGAATCTCATGCTCTATCGTCTCGCCGAACCATACACCTGTTACATATTCTTAATAATCTCACACCGTCTCCTCATACGCCCGATCAATCAGCTTCTTCGCCTTCTGGAAATCTTCCGCTGTCTTAATCGATACTTCCAGCTCTCCTGTACCGTAATGCCCAATCCCGCGCGTATCTCTTGTGAATCCTTCTTCCAGTTCCACAGTATCTGGGGCAAGCTTCATTCTGAGCAGAATCTGTTTGTTGTAAATTTCAATACAGAAAATATTCTGCACTTTCTTATAAGCCAAGTACAGTTTCAGCTGATTTGGAACAAGATCATCTCCCAGCGATTCGATATAGTCGCAAAGTGCTGCATATAACGTTTTGAAATGATTGCTCGCGGAAGCCAGCTTCTCCAAATGCGTTTTCTGTGTATATGTACTGCTTGTTGCTGGAATGCTTGACGTTTCTGCCACGGGTTTTGCCACCGGAGTATTCAAGTGTTCAAACAGCAACAGGTTGTCTCCATATTTCCGATATTTTACCAGCTTGATATTCCTCTGCATCTGATTGACTGCATGCACATCATACTTCGTGAAATCATTTGCAATACAGATCACGCAAGGCACCGACCAATCAATCTGATCGGCTACTTCCATTCCCAGTTTTTCAATCACAAGCAGCTTGAAATCCGCTTTGTGATCCAGAAGCCAGTCCAGATAGAATAATCCCTGGTTGATCACATTCTCACTCGTGCTTCTCTTGTATTCGAAAATCACCGGGCTGTTATTTTCATCAATTCCAATACTGTCCATTCTTCCCGAAGTGATCGCATATTCACTTTTCAGAAAGCGAACGCCAAAAAATGTCTCCATATTCTGCTCTATCGTTGTCTGCAATTGTTTTTCCAATAATACCGTGGAAGAGGTGCGCTCTTTCACAACAGTTCCGATTTCAAAAAGTTTTATCTCCGACACCACATATTCTCCTGTTCCTGTCTATTTTTTAATTACTCTCCATTTTTCAAAAATCCACCAAATAGATCCCAATCCCAATTTCCGTAAAATCCCCTCTATGCTCAATTGTCGTTATTTTTGCCTTAAGCATTTTCCCTGCATCCATCAATCTTGCAAATACTACATTATCTTTTTTCGGAATATACCCCAGTTTTCGCCTCTCGTTCGTAAGAACCAGAATCGCATTCTGATCAAATCTATTGTCCTCGCGCTGAAGAAGCAGATCATCTTCCTCTTTTATTTCACCCAAAACGCTCTGATCTTCCAGATGTGTCGTTCCCGCCACATAGGAATTAAACAAATAAATTTCTCTAACCAGTGGTTTTAAAATTTCTCCCAGTTCATGATTGTCGATCAGGGATACTACCCCGCCTTTGTTAATCTCTAATTCATCCGCCATAGAAAACTCACCCCATTTTTCATCATCTGTTCCAGAAGCTGATCCAGCTCCTGCTCATATACCCTATATTCTTCCAGTTCTTTTTGTAACTCCCGCTTCTTGTTTTGAACCGCTTCCTGATCCTGCAGAAGGAATCGATATTGGTAAGGATTCGTCTCTTTGATCTTCTGAATCTGCTCTTTTAATTTTTCTATCTTTGTGTCGATATCCTGTATTTTGATTTCATTCCCATCTAAATGATGGTCTGCCAGAAATTTATTTACCAAAATTTCCGCCTCTTCCAGCTCCTCCAGATCATTTGCACGGTAAGAAACTACAATCCTCTGCCATAATTCTTTTAGTTCCGGTATCTCATTTGTTTTCGGATTCATATCTGGATGAATCTGCTTTGCAAGTCTGTAGTACAATTTTTTTATTTTTGCCGCGGTTTCTTCGCTGATGATTTCTCCACTGTGTGCAATCTCATTTTCCTGTATCATTTCAGAAAGTTTTCGATTGTACTCTTTCATTTCCTGTGACAGATAGTTCTGCAGTTCCGCCTGATCCACCGGTTTTCCACGATTGACAGCCATCTGGCAGAAAGATATGGACTTTTTCTTTTTGATGCAGGCTATTTTCTGTTCAAATACCGCTGTAATCAGATCGCCAAATTCAGCCAGATATCTGTTCTTCCAGGCATACGCTTCTTTTCGCAGTTTATCCCTTACAAATAATAACGTTTCATATTCTGAACATCTGTTATCTGTACTTTTTCTGATTTCATCCATTACCGTCTCTTTGGGCCTTTCTTATTTTGAAATATGCTTAATATGATTATAGCGTACTGTTACCTAAAATACCATTCCAAAAAGAAAAGGCTACAGCTCCACGCAAGCCGTAACCTCTTCTCTAATCTCTCTTCTATTTCCGATACACGCTCTTCCCCCGTGCAATCACTTCCTGAATCTCTAATCCCTGATCCAGTACGCAAAGATCTGCATCAAACCCTTCCTGGATTTTTCCTTTTCCTTTCAGTGACAGGATCTCTGCCGGGTTTGCCGTAATCGTCGAAATTGCGGTTTCCAGCGGAATTCCCGCTTTCTCCACGCATTCTTTTACTTCTTTCAGCAAACAGCTCGACTGGCCCATGCCCATCCGCAGGAATTCTCCCTTCTCATTAAAGATCGGCAGACTGCCCTGACCGTCGGATGAGATGGTGATGTGTTTCGGGTTCACGCCTGCATCCAGCATACGGCGGATTCCTTTGCACACGCGGACTTCATCACAGACAGTTTCCCAGTAATCGATCTCTTCATTTCCGGTGAAATCGACCGCACCGCCATTTACGGCGTATTCAATTGCCTTCTGGAACAGCTTCTCGTTCCGGTTGACATGGGTCGGGAGGAACTGGCTGGCCGGGATTTCGGTTTCGCTGATGACGCGTTCGATCAGCTCCATACATCTTGCACCGTCGCCAAGGTGGACATTGATCACTCCCGCTTTCCCGGAAAGAACACCGCCGAGGCGCGTGTCTGCTGCCAGCCGTGCGAATTCTTCGAAGGTCGGCTGTGAGGATCGGTGGTCCGAGATGGCGATTTCGCCGGTTCCGATGATTTCTTCGATCATCATGATATCTTTTGTAATTCCATCCGTCAGTGTGCGCACCGGAACCTGGTAGCTGCCGGTGTAGCACCAGGCGGACATGCCCTGCTCCCGGAGGCCTTTTGTTTTTGCCACGAGCGCGCACATGTCACGGCCAATGCCGTCAGTTCCGAGGCAGCCGACAACGGTTGTCACACCGAACTTGTTCAGGCCTTCCATCGTCGCCTCCGGGGTGCGGTTGGCAAAGCCGCCCTCACCGCCTCCGCCGAGCACGTGAACATGGCAGTCAACAAAGCCAGGTGTCAGGACAAGTCCGGTTCCGTCTACGGTCTCCGCGCCAGAGAGCAGGCCGTCTGCCGTTATCGTGCCGGCATCTGCGATCTTGACAATTTTATCATACACAGTAAGAACGTCTTTTCTTCCGAGGTATTCCGGCGCATAGACGTCTATGTTCTGAAATAATATCATTTTCTCTCACTCCTCTTAAAATCCAATGGCAACCGCAATCAGAATCGTAATGACTGCTCCAATCATCAGTATCCCTAAGAATTTCCACATGAATTTGATCCAGTTCGACCACTCGATTTTTGCAATCGCCAGGGAGCCGATCAGGCAGCCGGAGGTCGGGACGATCAGGTTTGTGAAGGCATCACCGAGCTGGAACGCAAGGACGGATGTCTGGCGGGATACGCCGAGAAGGTCCGCGAGCGGTGCCATGATCGGCATGGTGATCGCCGCCTGGCCGGAGCCGGATACGACGAAAAAGTTGAAGACCGACTGGAACACATACATCAGCACGGCTGCGGCTGCACCGGAAAGACCGGCCAGGGCCTGTGAAATGCCGTACATAATGGTGTTGATAACGGTCGGGGTGGTCGGATCAGAACCGCCGAGCACCTGCATGATGCCCTGTGCCATCGCAACAACGAGTGCTGCGCCGATCAGGTCTTTTGCGCCGTCTTTGAAGGAAACGGCAATGTCATTTACTTTCATATTGTTCAGATGGAAAATGACACCAATGACACCTGCCACAATTCCCATGATGAAGAACTGGGTTGCGATTTCGGCCATGTAATAGCCTTTTGCCATAACGCCCCAGATGACCCAGACAACGGTAACGGCCAGTGTTACCAGAACTAAGATATGGCCGATGCCGAAGGAATGGCCCTCGTCGATGCCTGTTTTTTCGTTCTGATCACGGAAATACTGATCACTTTCGTAGGCAACGGAGATTTCCGGGGTCTTTTTGACTTTTGCTGCATAGAACATGGTCATGCCGCAGCCAAGAGCGGTGAATACGACCCACATCACCATACGGAAACCTGCGCCGGAGAAGACGTCAACGCCGGCGATTCCCTGTGCGATTCCGACGGAAAACGGGTTCATCCAGGAAGATCCGAAGCCGATCTGTGTTGCCACGTACGTAACAAGCACGGCAATGACGGTGTCGTATCCGACAGCGACGAACAGCGGGCAGAGGATCATGGTGAACGGAAGGGCCTCTTCTCCCATTCCGAACACGGCTCCGCCGAGGGAAAACAGGACGAAAAGGACCGGGATCAGCAGTTTTTCGGCTCCTTTTGCTTTACGGATCAGGCCGATCAGACCGGCTTCAACGGCTCCGGTGCGGATCATGATACCGAAAGCGCCGCCGACTACCATCAGAAATGCGATGATTTCGATGGCGGAGCTGCTGATAATTCCGTTATACATATAATTGAAAAATCCGGTTCCACCGTCGCCGCTGAACAATGCAACACCTTCTGTGACCGGTTTTCCTGCAGCATCGGTCAGATACTGGAAGCTTCCGTCTTTGATGACGGTACGGGTCTTTTCTACCCCGTTCATCAGGTATGTGACATCCTCCGTCTCGTAATAGCCTTTCGGGACGAGGAAGGTCATGACGGCCGCGATAACTACCACAAAAAAGATGATAATGTAGGTATCCGGCACGTTAAATCCCCTGTTGAATGATTTCAGGCCTTCGCCTTTCTTTTTGCTCATATTTTGAGATTTCCTCCATTTGATATTCTATTCTCGTTTTTAACGCGCATGGATTAGTGTACCATAGATCATAGAGGAAAGTCACTGAAAAAATCAAAAAAGTAACAGAAAAATTTTCCATTCGGATTTTTCTGCCTGCTGTGTGCAATGTCATGCATAACATGATTGTATAGAAAGACAAACAATTCCTTTTTGGGTTTCCTGCTCCCCGTCTCTTATGCTATACTTGGAAAGTTGTTCTAGCAGTAATACAAATCTAATACAGAAAGCGAGCTTCGTTCAAACCAATGCTACTCACTTCTCTGAAGTCCTATGACCGCGCGCAGTTTGCCAAAGATGTGACTGCCGGTATCATCGTTGCGATCATTGCACTTCCTCTTTCTATTGCACTGGCTCTTGCTTCCGGCGTGGGACCGGAGGCTGGTATTTTCACCGCGATTGTGGCGGGCTTTGTGATTTCCGCGCTCGGCGGAAGCTGTGTCCAGATTGCCGGTCCGACGGCCGCGTTTGCTACGATTGTTGCCGGTATTGTCGCGCGGGACGGCCTCGAGGGGCTGATGACAGCGACCATTCTTGCCGGTGTCTTCCTTATTATCATGGGCTTCTGTCATTTTGGAAGTCTGATCAAGTTTATTCCTTATACGATTACAACGGGTTTTACTTCCGGTATTGCGGTGACAATCGTGATCGGACAGTTAAAGGATTTCTGCGGTGTTACGTATCCTGACGGGGTAAAGCCGATTGAAACGATGGAAAAACTGAAGGCATTTGCGGAGAATTTTTCCACGATTTCACCGGATGCTCTGATTGTCGGCGGGGTCAGCCTTGCTATTCTGATCGTGTCTCCGCTTATTTTCAAGAGAATCCCAGGATCGCTGATTGCTGTTATTGTCGGTATTCTGATGGTTCAGTTTCTGCCGCTGCACGTTTCTACGATTGGAAATCTGTACACAATCAGCAATGCGCTTCCGACGCTTCATCTGCCGGTTTTTGACATGAAACTGATTCAGTCGGCGATTCCAAATGCGTTTACGATCGCGGTGCTTGCGGCGATTGAGTCGCTTCTCTCCTGTGTTGTTGCGGACGGCATGATCAACAGCAAGCATCGTTCGGATACAGAGCTGATTGCACAGGGTGCCGGAAATATTGCTTCTGCGCTTTTCGGCGGTATTCCGGCTACGGGAGCGATTGCCAGAACGGCGGCAAATATCAAAAACGGCGGACGCACGCCGGTTGCGGGTATAGTGCATTCCATTACGCTCGTCATCGTTCTTGTTGTGCTGATGCCGTTTGCGGGCATGATTCCGATGCCGACGATTGCCGCGATTCTGTTCCTTGTTGCCTACAATATGTGCCAGTGGAGAACCTTCGTGCATCTTGTACGCACGGCTCCGAAGAGTGATATTATCGTTCTTTTTACTACGTTTGTGCTGACCGTTGTGTTTGACCTCGTTGTCGCAATCGAGATCGGCATGGTTCTGGCCTGCCTGCTTTTCATCAAGCGGATGAGCGAGGAAACACACGCCGACAGCTGGGTCTATGTAGACGATGATTCCCCGGCGGTGGATGAACATCTGCAGAAGCTGCCGCTGGAAATCCGTGTATACGAGATCACAGGACCGCTCTTCTTTGGCGCGGCGGATGCGATTGAGCACATCGTGGTAAAGGATTTCACAAAATGTCTCGTTCTCCGGATGCGGAGCGTACCGGCGATCGACAGTACAGCCATGAATGCACTCCAGAATCTGACGAAGCTCTGCGAATCGAAAGGGATCACCCTCGTCTTCTCTCATGTGAATGAGCAGCCGATGAAGGTGATGAAAAAATCCGGCTTTGTGGAGCTTGTCGGGGAAGAAAATTTCTGTTCGAATATTTCGGATGCATTAAAGCATGCGGAGGAGCTGATTTCGAGATAAAAAAGGCCGCCGTGCTGAGTACTGACCTATGCTTTTCCGTTGATCACGCAGTTAATCTTTTTCTCATCGTAAAACATCAGTATCAGTCCGCCTGCGCCGCAGAATACAGCTGCACCGAATGCCGCAATCCGGTATCCGGCTCCACTGCCGTTTCCAATGGTGGAGACCGCCGTAAAGATCAGCATGGAAAGGCTCTGCCCCAGCTTGAAGGCGAAAGTTCTGGCTGCGTAGAACATTCCCTCGCGGCTGCTTCCCGAGGTAACCGCATCGCTCTGTGCAATATCTGCGACAACCGCCTGCGGCAGAATACCGAAAATCGCCATGGGAAGTGCTGCCGCGACTGTCAGAATCAGACCCTGTACGGCTTCCGGAATGAACGGGATGTTTCCCATAAAGCCTGTGTAAAAATATGCAAGGCTAAAAATAGCAAAGGCAAACAGAATCATCTTTTTCTTGCCCAGTTTCGGTGTCAGCTTGTTGACCGGAACGTAAAAGACAAGCGACAGTGCGGTCATTCCCACAAAATACAGTGTTGTCATCGTCTCCGGGAGTTTCAGCAGGCTGGTAACGAAAAACGGAAGGCCCGTCTGGAACATGGTAAGTGCGATCCAGTAAAAGATATCGGATCCCACGAATTTTCGGAATTCTCCGTTTCGAAAGGTTGCCGCAAGGGAACGGAAGGCGGAATCCTTCGAAGGAACGGTATCTACGTAATCTTTTTCCCGAATACAGAATACCGGCACGAGCATGCATACGAAAGCTGCCAGCGCCATGGCTGTGAAGGTGACCCGGATCGCATTTACTCTTCCAAAGGAAGGAATCAACGCACCCCAGATCGTCGGTGCCAGATAGGCCACGGCTGTTCCTGCGATAAAGGTAAAGGAAATGATGGTGGATATGTTCAGGCGTTCCTGCTGTGTGTGGCCAAGCTCCGGAATCAGAGCATTGTATGGGGTACAATATGCCGTGATCGAAAGATAGTATGCCAGAATCATCACAAATAAGAACGCAGCATTGATCCAGCTGTTTTCATTCGCCGGTGACCAGAACACCAGCACCGTGGAAAGTGCCAGCGGCAGAGCCGCGCCTTTTAAAAACGGGATCCGCCGTCCATTTTTCGAAGTACACCGGTCTGACCAGGACGCAATCATCGGGTCAGTGAATGCATCGAAAATTCTTCCGAAAGCTGTAATTCCTCCAATAATGGTAAAAACCCCGAAAATCACCAGCCCCTGCGGTATGAATACCGTCTGTCCCTGGCTGATTGCGGTTTCATCCGGCTGATAAAAGTACACCAGCCAGTTCGATATGATACCAGACAGCAGCGCCCATCCAAACTGGCCTGCTGCGAACTGCCATATCTTTGCCGTTGTTAATTTTTTCATTTTGCTTCCCCCTGTTTTGTCTTCTCCTGTTTTTATACCGTCCAAATTTTTACATTTTTTCCAGAAAAGGCGATTCCAAGTTTGATGACTTCCGTAACCCCTTCCTGCCGCATTTCTGTATCGTATCGCTGTGTTTCAATCTGGTTTAATGCTTCTTTCGCTAATTTTTTCAGTGTGTCTTCTGTAATCCCCTTTTTCCATTTTAGTTCCATCAGAATGCCAGGATACCGGAGTTCTCGCGGGAACAGGCTGATATCGTACCGTCCCTCTCCGAATTCCCGGTTGGATGTGATTTTATACTGTTGATCCAGCAATGCAATCAGTCCCAGTACCAGTCCATGGTAAAAACCTTCTGCGCCCGCATCGTAAAAACTGATTGACTTGTCCATATACTCTGCAATCGCACTCTGCAGTTTTTTCACATCATTCGTATACAGGCTTTCCGCAATCCGGTCTGCTGTCGTTCTGGTTACTGCTCCAATCTGCAGCAGATGGGATAAAATCTCTGCTTTGTAAACTGCCGCAATCTCCCAGTTGGGAATGGATACCTCACACAGATACGATCCGTCTGTCTGCAACTCCTTTTTTGGTGTTTTCAGATATCCAGCAACCAGAAGCAGACTGTAAATACTGGAGGGTTCTTCCAGCAGAGACCGGTAAACTACATTTTGATCGATTCTCGCAACCACTCGCTCTCCCTGCAGCAATGCATACAATTTCTCTATGACATCCTCTGTCGCTGCCTTCAGAACTTCTTCCAGAATTTCATTCTTTCCGTTGTTTACCCAATATGCCTTTGGAATACACCCCTGTGCAATATAGTTGACCACGGACCATGGATTGTAAATTTCTTCTGCGCCAAAAAGATATCCGTCATACCAGGTTTTAAGCTCTGCTTCTTTTTCGAGAGCACCGTAATCCCGCAGCATTTTATGGACTTCTGCACGGGTAAATCCAAAGTATTTATCATATGTCTCATCCAGAATGGAATTTACCGTCGGATTATTCAGACCACTGAATATACTTTCCTGTGCAATCCGCAGAATTCCAGTTAAAAAACCGTACGACAGATGCCGGTTGTCTTTGAATGCGCCGGAAAAGAAATTCCACATAAATCCAACAATTTCTTCATAAAACTTTTTCGAATAGCCTTCCTGAATCGGTGCATCATATTCATCGATCATAATGATCGGTGCTTTTCCATAATGTTCATGAAGCATTTTGGAAAGTTTCTGCAGAGACGAGGAGAGCTCTACTTCATTCGCCTGACCTGCCAGTATTTTCCGAAAATAATCCTTCTCATATGATTCTAGTTTCTCACTCGTTCCAAGTTCCTTATGTCTGCCGAACTCTTCCTGTACCAGCTCTGCAATTTTTGCAAAAGTCAGTTCCCAGGACGCAAATTTTATATCTTTAAACGTCAGAAAAATAACCGGATATTTTCCCTGATGCTCTCGGTATTCTTCTCCACATTTCCAGATTTCTTTGTCCCGGAAATACTGGCTGGTATCTGTATCGGAAATTTCAAAGAAAACGCGAAGCATATCCATATTCAACGTCTTTCCAAATCGTCTCGGCCGCGTAAACAGTGATACCAGTGGTTTTCGATCCAGAAATTCTTTGATCATTCCTGTCTTGTCCACATAATAATATTCCGACTGTGCCCGTACGTAATCAGATATTCCTATCGGAAGTGGTTTTTTTGCTTCTTTTTCCTCTTTTTTTACATACTTTCCTGACAGTATTCTGCCATCCACTGGTTTTTCTGCCTCATCCGGAATGCGCCAGCTTTTTCCTTCTTTTACGGCTCCTGGAATTTTACCTGTTTTGCAGAAAGTTGTTACAGTGCGTTCCGTAACGCCCCATAGCTTTGCCATTTCCTTGCATGTTTTCATTCGTTTCCTCCTTTCCAGTGTGCTTCTTTCCGATTATTATATCTTATTTTCAGAAATATATCAATTGTTGTATTTTCATTTTTCCGAATATTATCGTTGTTTTGCTTTATTTTCAAAGAAGGCAGCGTTTTTCTCCGCTGCCTTCTTTGAAGATTATTTTTCAGTTTTCCGCATCATTTTTCATCTGTGCCTTCGCTTTTCTTGCAATTCCCTGTGTTCCGTTCAGGATGCTTGCGCGGGTGACTTTGTCGTTGCCGTATTTCTGGCGGATTGCGTCGAGGGCGGCATCGAGTTTACGGCTTTTCTCCTTCTTTTCGGGATCTTCGAAGAGGGAGAGCTGTTCGAAATCGTCTTCGGTAAGGCCGGTTACGGAGACACCGATCAGGCGGAGGGGCTCTCCTTTCCAGGATTCGCGGAAGAGCTGTTTGGCGCAGCGGTAGATTTCATCTGTGATATCGGTCACATTTGGAAGTTTTGTCTGGTGTGAGCGGTTTCGGAAATCGAGGGTGCGGAAAGTTATGGAAACGGAGGTGCATTTTTTCTTTTTCCGACGCATGCGGGCGGCCACGATGTCACACTGGGCGAGAAGAATCGGGTCGACCTGTTCGATAGAGACGATGTCCTCGTTAAAGGTCGTCTCTGCGCTGAAGCCTTTCGCCTCATCGGGCTGTGCTTTTACGGGGGAATCGTCGATGCCGCGGGCGTACTGGTACAGCTGATGGCCGTTTTTATTGCCAATCAGGGTCTGAATATCAGTTTCCCATGCATGTGCCAGATCTCCGATCGTGCGGATTCCGGCCTCGGTCAGCTTCTTTTCGGACGCTTTGCCGAGAAACAAAAGCTCGCGTACCGGAAGAGGCCACATCTTCGCAGGAATTTCTTCTGGAAACAGGGTGTGCACTTTGTTCGGTTTTTCGAAATCGGACGCCATTTTGGCCAGGAGTTTATTGGTGGAAATGCCGACATTTACCGTAAATCCCAGCTCGTCGGAAATCCGGTCTTTAATTTCATGTGCTGCCGCGATCGGGTCCGGGTACAAAAGAGAGGTTCCCGTCATATCAAGGAACACTTCGTCAATCGAGAAAGACTCCATGACCGGAGTGTAGGATGCGCAGATTTTCTTGAAGGCCCGGGAGCACTTGACATAAAGATCGAAATCACTGGGAACAATAACCATATTCGGGCATTTCCGCAGTGCCATTGCCACAGGCTCGCCGGTCTGGACACCGCATTTTTTCGCCGGAATCGACTTTGCTACAACGATACCCGTCCTTTTTGCCGGGTCACCGCCGATGCAGGCGGGAATGTCCCGCAGATCCGGCAGCCCCTCTTTCATCCGCCGCGCGGACTCCCAGGATAAAAAGGCGCTGTTGACATCTACATGGAAAATCAGGCGGTCTGCCGGCTTCTTTGTTTTATTCATCGATAAAATGAATCCGTTCTGGTTTAAAGCGGTCCTGCTGCTCTCTGTGCTCGGCAGGATAGCCAAGAGCAAACAGCGCAAAGACATGAACTTCTTCCGGCAGTCCCAGCAGAACTCTTACTTTTTCCATATTTTCTTCATTTGGTGCAATGCCGAACCATACGCCGCCAAGACCAAGCGCATCCGTTTCCAGCCAGATATTTTCCTGGGCAATCGACATATCGATCTGCGCAAATGCTGGAGCGACAAGACCTTCCAGGCGATATGCCGATACCAGCACAACCGGAGCTTTTGCCGCGCAGCCGGTGTACGGTGTCATTTTAGAAAGCGCCTCAATTTTTTTCTTATCCGTTACCACATAAAATTCCCACGGCTGCTGGTTGCACGCGCTTGGAGCCTGCATGCCTGCTTTTAAGATCTGCATAATTTTTTCTTTTTCAACCGGCTTGTCTTCATATTTTCTAACACTGATTCTGTGAAAAATACTGTTCATTTCAAAATCCTCCTTGGTTTCTTATGGGATGTCTCTTTGCAGACTATTATAGCATTTTTCCTAAAAAAACTCCAGAATCCCTGTCGTCTCATTTTTATCTATGTTTTATTTTTCACAAAAAGAATAGCCGATCGTCCATCTTTCCTTCCGGAACAAATTCTCTATTCTTACAAATTTTGTCCGCATATCCAGTCGTAATAGGAAGCCGCATTTTTTGTGTTGACCCCACGTGTAACTGCGAAAGATAAAGCACCTGTGTCAAAATATCAGCCACAGAAAGATTTCCACATTTTTTCTCAAGCAAAATGGGATTCGGTGATCCTTTTTTATTTTTCATATTTGTCGTCACAAGATATCCTTTGTCTGCGTTATAAACACAGTATCCCATCGGTGGATTCTCTATCTGCCCATTCTGCCAGAATATCAGTTTACTGCTGATATTTTTTCTTACTTCAATAATATTATACATAATTCCCTTGGCCGCAAAGTAATTTTTATACCATTCATCATCTTCATTGCTGAATCCATCTCGATGAATCACAATGTTCTTCGGCATTTCACCAAAACGGTCTTCATATGCAAAAATCACCTGATCAAAAATATCCTGAAGAATCCTGGTAGTAATTTTTTCTCCCTGCTGTGGTGCTGCCGGTTTATAAAATCCAAGCAGACGGCCATATTTGTCAAACACAACCGAGCAGGCAGGATAATGAATTCCTTTTGCTATCGTCGCAACATCAAGACCTACAAAACAATCCACATTGCCAGGCATATCTTTTACAACCCATGGAATCCCGCCTGTTTTTCCAAGAATTCCAAGAATTATATTATGAAGGTAATATCTTGAATTATTTTTTGCCTTATTCCCTTCTTTTGCTTCCTCAGCGAACAATTTTGCTGTTTTCATACTGATCATCTGTGACGGGATATTAGCCTTTGCCCAAATAGTTTTAAACGGATTGTACGGTCCATCTTCCTCCATCCCATCTGGTACAAGTGCAATGACCAGATCGATTCCTTCTATCTTCTGCAATTTATTGGCAGCTCTTTTATAATCTGTAATATCTCCCAACTCATATTCTTCCCGTACCATTGCCTTTACATCCAGATCCAGCAGTCCCGCCATGGTATATAAATCCTTTTCCCCGTGATACTTTCCAAGTTTCGCAAAGGTATAAATCCCATTTACAACTGCCTTCATCAAATCATAGGAATTTCTCGGATACAAATATCCTATTTTTATTTCTTTTTCCGTCTTTCGATAAAAACCGTAGTTGAATACTTTAAATTCTTCGCCGCATTTAAGAGCCTTATCTTTTCCACAAACTAACAGCGGTTCTTTAACTTTACCTTTCTTATAGCCAATTTTCTCTACTGTACATGGATCTGTTTCAAATTTCATTCCGTCAAGTGGCTCAATCGTTCCAATATCCTGTATAAAATCCTGGTCTAAAAGTACTCTGGTCTTCATATTCCGTTTTACCAAGGACTCTGTCCGCATAGAAAAAGCTGCATCCATACGGCTTACCGTTTCTCTTGTCAATACTGGTTTTAATGCCTGCGGATAATAAGGTAATTCTATTCCCGTCTGAAGTGCCACCTTAACCATCCTGGTATCATCAGAAATATTCTCTACCCTGTATGCTTCATTTCGTTGGATATAATACGCCTTTAGACTATCTGCAAAATCCAGTTTATCCGTTACGGTCAAATCACAGATTTCTGTCAGAATGCCTGTCTGATTATTCTTTGCCCAGTCATTTTTTACTTCCTGACCAATTAGATTTAGTCCTTTTTCCAGATAATCAGCTACAGTTTGATTCGATGAAAAAAGACTGCTGGTATCAATTCTCAGATATGCTTTTTCATCATCCATAATAGTAACCCAGAAATTATATTTCCGTTCCAGACTAATTTCTCTGTTTCCTGACGAAAACGTCTCAAATCCCTGATTTGTCATAATCCACTTACTTGTCACATTACTTTTACAGGAATATTTTCTGTATTTTCCAAAAATTAAAATTTGGGATAGTTTTTGTGTGATCCAGTATTTGATAAGTTCCTGATAGATTCTTCTGTTTTCTAAAACAGGCAGTTCTCGTGATCCCTCATATTCGACTGTAAAATCAGCATTTGGGATTTTCTCTTGCAGTTTTTCCGTCGCATAGATTTTGTTTCCATCTTCAAATACGCCTGCCTGATTCCAGTTTCGTAATTTCCAGGCTACCCCTCTGATAATAGAATATGTATTTCCTATTTTTTGTACATGAAGTTCATAAACATGAAATTCTACCGGTTTTACAGTATCTACTGACGCAAATACTTCCATTTTTAAATCTTTTTCCAATATAGTTCCTCCTGGTTTTCATAAAGTTTGTTTTATCATATTTTTTTGTCCTGTATTATTGTGATCCATTTATATTATTCATTATTTCCAATGTATTCTCCAATTTTGTCTTTATATTTTCCCGCAGCATTTGTGGTTCTATAACCATAAACTTATCCATATATTTCATGAACCATCCAAGTAAAGTTACACTGTTCATTTTATAAAAAACGGCTCTGCAATTTCCATTTTCCAGTTTTTGGACCGATACATTTTTCCCAACAAAATCATAGAGAATTGCATTTGTCGCCGGTTCTGATTTATATTCCACTTCTATTCTTACGGTTTCCCCCAGGAAATGGTTTACACTTTCTTCAATATATTTCCGAATAATAAGTTCGGGATTTGGACCTATTTTTTCTACAGCATCAATCGCGTCACTCTGTGATATCTCCAGATTTTCAATTCGATCAAGCCTATAACTTGTAAGTCTATCATAATGATCATGTGCCCCGATTAAATAATAGGTATTATCAGACCAATATATTTCATAAAGATTAAGCGAATATTTTTTTCCTTCTCTTCGAAGCACCTTTTGCAACTTCTCATTTACTTCTGTATATTGAAATTCAATTTTTTTATGGAGATACATAGCTTCCAGCATTGTTTCAATGTAGTATCCTGTTTCCCTATCAGAATCCATGTTTCCTGCCTTGGGTGTCATCATATGACAAAATCTGCTTCGACTTCTCTTACTTGTAAGATCCAATAGTCGTTCTTTCAATTCCTTTGCTTCCTTTGCAGAAATGCATCTTGCCTGCTGTACTGCATCCAACATAATTTTAATTTCCCAGTCCGAAAATATATGTTTTTTCATATACCAGCCCATCTTTTTATCCGCACACTGATATATTTCATAACCACAAAATTGCAGCATTTTAATATCACGATAAACAGAACGGCGATCGACCTGTTCTATTTGATATTCCTCTTCCAGATATTTCAAAATCTGTGTCGCATTCATCGGACTTTTTTCATCTGTTTCCTCTAAAATCTGTAACACTCGAATCAGTTTTTCTTTATGATCAGTTCCCATTCTTTCTCCTTTTGATCATTTTATATGTATCTTACCTTTTCGCCGCTTTTTATCATAATATTATATCATCTGTCACAATAATGGCACACGTAAAAACATCTGCCCTATTGGACAGATGTTTTTACATATCTAAAAGCATTTCATAAATATGCTGTTCTTTCTCACTCTGCAAGAAAGTGCCGCGCGCCAACGCATTTTGCAGGCGGCTAAGCTGTGCGTCTGCATAGCCGCCGAAGGACTGGACGGCTCATTTCCATTTTCATCACCTTTCTTTCTCAGATTGAGATCGAAAAATCTGCTTTCACAAGAAAGAAAAAAAGCGCGATCTGCACCAGCAGCATCAGCGGAACGCCGATGGTAAACTTCTTTTTTCTTGTCTTGTGATGGAACAGGTGCATCGCCAGCAGTGCTCCTGCCGAACCGCCGACTGCGGCCAGGGTAAGAAGCGTCGAGACACGGATTCTCCATTTTCCATGCACAGCGTTTCGTTTATCGATGCCATAGACTGCTATGGTGATCATATTAATACAGATCAGATACAGGTACAATCCTGCCTGTAGTTGAATGGGAAGGTTCATTCTCTCTTCACCAGCCTTTCCTTTTTATCTTTCTTTGAAAAGAAGGCAGCGTTTTTCTCCGCTGCCTTCTTTTCAGATTTTTTTCAGAATCATTTCTTCTCCAGAAAGATTTTTCTGGTAATAAAGTTGTACACCATGACAACCGCAGTTGCAAAGACTTTTGCAATGGTGTAAATCAGGTTGTAGCCGATGTGCTGCTGCAGTGCAGTGCTCCCCCGGTAGATGGGTCCTACTACAATCCAGATCAGGAAGCTGTTCAGCAGCATTCCGATCAGGGAAAGGACGACGAAGGTAATGAATTCGACTTTTTTGTTCAGGTCTTCTTTTCGCTCAAAGACAAATTTGAAACTTAAAATGTAATTAGCGATGACGGACACAGTAAATCCGGCAACAGAACCGACAAGCGATGCCATTTCAAAATAGGAACTGGAGGTCAGCGCCATAACAAGGTTCAGAACGATCAGTCCGGTCACGTAATCAATACCAAAGCTGATGAAGCCGACGATACCGAATTTCACAATCTGTGCAAATAATTTTTTCATTTTTTCCTCTGTTTCTTCTTATATAATTTTTAAGCAACATCCTGTAAAGAATACCATACAATGCCATTTTTTTCAAGTTTCTGCAAATTTTATCACAGCAAAAACGCCAGATTTCACGTTTTAAAATGAAATCTGACGTCTTTCGTTTTTTCTAAAATTCCTGTTTCTCCATAAATCCTACACTGATCCGGTACGAAATCAGCAAAACCACGATGCCTGCAGTAAAAATTCCTGCCTGGCCCGGAATTGTGCCCGTAATGGTGCCAATCAGCTCCGTGATTTGATCCAGTGTCGCTTCTCCTGCGACTTTCTGCACAAACAGAATCACACCGGCAAACAGAAAACAGATTCCTGCCATCATGACCCGTGCGCTTTCTGCTCCGCATTTGATCTGCACCGGAATCATGATGGAAATGGTGATGAAAAATACCGCCAGAAAGACCGGTATCATTCCCGCATTTTCCGAGAGAACACCAGATACATTCGAAACGCCGTGCACCAGCAGGGATACCAGGTATAACGCCCAGGCGAGGACAAACGATACTACGGTTCCGGCCACGCAGAACAGGTATTTTTCGCGGATATACAGTTTCCGGTCAATCGGGAGTGTGAACAGGAACGGCAGTCCGTTATCCGCTTCATCGCAGGAAAGCGTTCCGATCAGCAGAACGATCATCAGAAACGGAAAATAGCCCAGAATAAAGGTGTCCGTCTGGCTAAGTCCGAGGAATACACAGATCATAAGGAAAAGGATCATCGTGTTGCGATGGCCTTTTAACAGCAGACAGATATCTTTCTCTAATAATCCACTCATCTTTTTTCTCCTCCTGTCATCATCAAAATTACATCATCAATTCCGGCCCGCTCTACTACAAGGTCGGGAACGTTTTCTTCGTAATATTTTCTGTCGTTGGTAAGGCATGCATAGCCATACGGTTCTTTCTGGGTATCGAGCAGATATTCTTTGTCGAGCGCCGCATACTGCGCCTCGTCTGCCTTGATGAGACCGTATTGCTCGAGAATCACATCCGTCTCCTCGTGCAGGAGCTGTTTTCCCCCGTGAATCAGATAAATGTCATCGCAGAGATGCTCGAGATCGGAGGCGATGTGGGACGTAATGAGGATCGTCCGGCTCTCATCTTCGGCCGCGTATTCGCGCAGCAGGTCGAGAATCTCATTTCTCGCTTCCACATCGAGTCCTGCGGTCGGCTCGTCGAGGATCAGAAGCTGTGCCTTGTGTGACAGGGCGGTAAGTACACGCAGCTTCGCCTTCATTCCATTGGAAAATTCCTTGAACTGTTTTCCTTCCGGAAGATGCAGCTTCTGGCACTCTCTGGTGAACCAGCTTTCCTCAAACTTTGGATACATTTTCGCCAGAATTTTCTCCACTTCCACGATGGTAAACTGTCCGTTAAATCCAGATTCTGCCAGCGAAACGCCGATATTCTGCCGGTCCTCTGCCATAATTTCTGTGATCGGTTTTCCAAAGAGTTCGATTATTCCGCCATCTGCTTTTGCAAGGCCGAGCATCAGCCGGATCGCCGTGCTTTTTCCGGCTCCGTTTTTTCCAATCAGTCCGGTGATTCTTCCCTCTGGAATCTCCATAGAAAGCTCAAAATCAAATCCCGGATACACCTTTCTGACATTCTGCATTTTTATCATGTCTGTCTCTTCCTTTCTGCCGCTGCTCCGGCATTCCTTATTTTTCCTCCAGAAGAAGGGTTACTGTCTCCAGAATATCCTCCCGGCTCATTCCCATCGCAAGGGCACGGTCGATGGCTTTTTCAAAATCCGCCTCTGCTTCTCTCTGCCTTGCCTCCAGCGCGAGCTGTTTGTCGGAAGCCGTTACATACGTTCCCTTTCCGTGAATCGTTGTAACAAATCCTTCCTCTTCCAGCTTGTCATACGCCTTTTTGACGGTCAGCGCACTGATCCGCAGTTCCCCGGCCAGAGAACGGACGGATGGGAGCGCCTCTCCTTCTTTTAATGCTGTATTGATAATTTCTGATTTGATCTGCTCCATGAGCTGCTCGTAGATCGGCACCATGGAGGAATGATTCAAAATAATATGCATATCGTTTCTCTTCTCCTTTACAATAAACAGTATATAACAGTCAGCTACTGTTGTCAACTGTTATATACTGTTTATTTCAGAGAATTTTCTTTGTTTTCTTCTGCATTTTCCCCTCTTTTCTTTGCTTTCTATGGTTTTTCCTCTGCTGTACATGAAAAAAGCAATCAAAAAAATAGCAAAAAGTTCTTGACCAAATAAAAAACACCCGTTATAATGCGTGATATAAAATATGAAAGAGCAGACAAAGGAGTCTGAACAGAAATGTTTTCTCCCTGGTCTGCTCTTTTTCTATGCAAAAAAGGAGGAACACCATGAGATTAAATCCCAAGGAACAGGAAAAACTGATGCTTCATATGGCCGGTAATCTCGCCAAAGAGCGGAGAGCACGCGGCCTGAAACTGAATTACCCGGAAGCACTCGCCTACATCAGTTCCGAGCTTCTGGAACTGGCAAGGGACGGAAAGACCGTTGTGGAGCTGATGCAGCTCGGCACAAAGATTCTAACCCGCGACGATGTCATGGACGGCGTTGCCGATATGATCGGCGAGGTTCAGGTTGAGGCGACGTTCCCGGATGGAACCAAACTGGTAACTGTACATAATCCTATTCAGTAAGGAGGAGACATCATATGAAAATCGGTGAAATCATGGCTTCCGATCGCGAGATCACATTAAACGAAGGCAAAAAGACAGTCACTGTCATGGTAGCAAATAAGGGCGACCGTCCCGTTCAGGTCGGCTCCCATTTTCATTTCTTTGAGGTCAACCGGTGCCTCTCTTTTGACCGGGAAACGGCGTACGGTTATCACCTCGATATTCCTTCCGGAACTTCGGTCCGTTTTGAGCCGGGCGAGGAAAAAGAGGTGCAGCTCGTCGAGATGGGCGGCAGAAAACGTGTCTTCGGTCTGAATGACCTGACCCGCGCACAGGCTACCGCTGACACGAAAGCCGCATCACTGGAAAACGCGAAGTTAAAAGGATTTCTGTAAGGAGGGACAGCAAAAATGAGTGTAAAAATTTCCGGAAGTAAATATGCCGCTATGTACGGTCCGACCGTCGGCGATAAGGTCCGCCTTGCCGACACTAGCCTTGTGATTGAAGTCGAAAAAGACTACACCACATACGGCGATGAAGTAAAATTCGGCGGCGGCAAATCCATCCGCGACGGTATGGGACAGTCCGTCAAGACCTGCAGCAGAGACGGAGACCTTGATCTTGTCATCACAAACGCTCTGATCGTGGATGCTACAGGCATTGTAAAAGCAGACATCGGAATCAAAGACGGAAAAATTGCCGGCATCGGAAAAGCCGGAAACCCGGATGTCATGGACGGCGTGACTCCTGGCATGACGGTCGGCGCATCGACCGAGGCTCTGGCCGGCGAGGGTATGATCGTTACGGCAGGCGGCATCGATACTCACATCCACTTTATCAGCCCGCAGCAGATTGACTGCTCCCTCTACAGCGGCGTGACCACGATGATCGGCGGCGGCACCGGCCCGGCGGACGGTACGAACGCAACGACGTGTACCCCGGGACCGTGGAATCTGCGCATGATGCTGAAAGCCGCAGAGGAATATCCGATGAACCTTGGTTTTCTCGGCAAGGGCAACTGCTCCGACGAGGCTCCGTTGATTGAGCAGGTCAAAGCCGGTGCGATGGGCCTGAAAATCCACGAGGACTGGGGCGCAACGCCGGCGGTCATTAACCACTGCCTCAACGTTGCCGATGAGTTCGATGTCCAGGTTGCCATCCACACCGATACTTTGAACGAAGGCGGATGCGTCGAAGATACGCTTGCGGCCATCGGCGGAAGAACCATCCATACGTACCACACCGAGGGAGCCGGCGGCGGCCACGCACCGGACATCATCCGCGCTGCTGCTGCACCGAACGTTCTGCCTTCCTCCACGAATCCGACAATGCCTTACACTGTCAACACACTTGATGAGCATCTTGACATGCTGATGGTATGCCACCACCTCGACAAGCACATCCCGGAGGACGTTGCGTTCGCGGATTCCCGTATCCGCCCGGAGACGATCGCCGCAGAGGATGTTCTGCACGATATGGGTATTTTCAGTATGATGAGTTCCGACTCCCAGGCGATGGGCCGTGTCGGTGAGGTCATCACCCGTACGTGGCAGACCGCAAGCAAAATGAAGGATGAGCGCGGCGCTCTGCCGGAGGATGCCGGTCATGAAAACGATAACTTCCGCGTGAAACGTTATATCGCAAAATATACGATCAACCCGGCCATCACCCACGGTATCTCCGAGTATGTCGGCTCGGTCGAAAAGGGAAAATTTGCTGATCTCGTGCTCTGGAATCCTGCTTTCTTCGGCTCCAAACCGGATATGATCATCAAAGGCGGTATGATCGTCGCTTCGAAAATGGGAGACGCCAACGCTTCGATCCCGACGACACAGCCGGTCTGCTATCAGCCGATGTTTGCCGCTCACGGAAAAGCAAAACAGGAGGCATGCCTGACCTTCGTTTCCCAGGCTGCTTTCGATGCCGGTATCAAAGACGCATACGGACTGGAAAAAACGGTTGTCCCGGTACACGGCTGCCGCAGTATCAGCAAAAAGGATATGGTATGGAACGACCGCACGCCGGTGCTTACCGTAGATCCGGAGACATATAAGGTCACTGTTGACGGCGAGGAGATCACTTCCAAGCCAGCAGAAAAACTGCCGCTGACCCAGCTTTACAGCCTGTTCTAAACGGCTCTGCATTCTGTAAAACCATACGAGGAGAATTTTATTATGCTTGGAGTGTGTCTTTTATTTGTAGGAATTGTACTGATCAACAACGGCATGTGCACCCTGTACCATGTGGATGGACGCTCGGCCGCTGTAATGAATATCTTTACCGGCGGACTTTCCCTTTTCATCAACTTCGTGAATCTCGTGCAGGGAAATTATTACGCTGCCGGAACGGGACTGCTGTTCTGCTTCACTTACCTCTTTGTGGCCGTCAATAAATTTTTAAACGCCAGCCCGATCCCTTTTGCGTGGTTTTCGACCTTTGTTGCCGTCAACGCTGTCATCTTCGGAACGATCGAAGGCTTCATTGGAAGCGCGGCGCTTGACATCACGCCGGATCTCCGCTGGGCGGGCATCTGGTATCTGTGGGCCATTCTCTGGGGTACTTCTTTTGTGGAGGATATCTGCGGAAAGAAGCTCGGAAAATTTGTGCCGTGCCTTCAGGTATTTGAGGGCGTTGTCACCGCGTGGATCCCGGGCGTCATGATGCTGCTTCAGATCTGGTAATTCGGTAAGGAGGAACTTTTTTCAATGGTTTGCGAACAGATTTTAGGAAAACTTTCGGAATTTGACACTTCCGGAAAAACGATCGAATACGTCGATATCGAATGGCATGAAGCCTTCAAAAAGATTCATAAAAAGACGACCGACCACGGAACGGAGCTCGGCATCCGCATGGACGATTCCATTCTCACAAGGGGTCTGTATCAGGGTGATGTGCTCTATGCAGACGATGAAAAAATCATCGCCGTCAATACGCCTCCGTGCGAGGTGATCCGCATTTCCCTTACTCCGGGTCACGAAAAGCAGGCGGCAAAGGTCTGCTACGAGATCGGCAACCGCCATGCACCGCTGTTCTGGGGCGAAAACGATACTTTTATCACGATTTACAATGAGCCGATGCTTCTGATGCTTCAGAAACTCCACGGCGTTACGGCCGAAAAAGAACTGAAAAAGCTCGACTTCGACCAGCGGATTTCCGCATCGATCCACAATCATCATCACTGATGCGGTCTGTCCGCACGCAGAAAAGAATGGGCCGGCCCCTTTTCGCGGGCAGGCTCATTCGATATCTTATGATTTTTCAGGAGACTTTTTATGTCCGAACTTAATTTTTATCTTCTTCAGATCAACGACGCCCTGTTTCCGATCGGCGCGTACTCGCACTCGCAGGGACTCGAAACGTATATTCAGCGTGGAATTGTGCACGATGAGGCGACGGCAAAGGAATATATCCACCACAAAATCCGATGGAATCTTGCCTTCACGGAGCTTCTCGCCGCAAGACTCTCCTATCTTGCTGCCGCATACGGGGATCTGGAACAGCTTCTTTCGATTGAAGAAATTCTGGAAGCGTCGCGGATTCCGATGGAACAAAGGGAGGCCGCACGGAAAATGGGGTCCCGTTTTGCAAAGACGATCGAAAAGCTGGAGCTGCCCGTGACAAAAGAGGAAAACGGGATCTTCCGTCGTTATCTTACTGCCAGGAAAGGGCAGGCGATAAACCACTGCTGTATCTACGGTGTTTTCTGCGCTGCCATGAACATTCCGCTTGCCGATGCGCTGTCGCATTATCTCTATGCGCAGACTTCCGCGATCGTGACAAACTGCGTCAAAACGATCCCGTTAAGCCAGAGCGCCGGACAGCAGCTTCTCGGCGGATGCTATGCGGAATTTGCCGAGATTTTAAAAGATCTGGAACACCGGAATGCGGAGGATCTCTGTCTTTCTGCGCCGGGCTTTGATATCCGCGGGATCCAGCATGAAACACTGTATTCCCGTCTTTATATGTCGTAATGTGTTTGTTTCGCGCAATCATTATTTTCAGGAAAAGAGGTATGTGTTATGTCTTACGTAAAAATTGGAGTAGCAGGACCGGTCGGCTCCGGAAAAACGGCACTGATTGAGGCGCTGTCCCGGAAAATGGCAAACGATTACAGTATTGGCGTTATTACCAACGATATTTATACAAAGGAGGACGCACAGTTTCTCGCGAAGAACAGCGTCCTTCCGGTGGAACGCATCATCGGCGTGGAGACCGGCGGCTGCCCGCACACCGCGATCCGCGAGGATGCCTCGATGAACCTCGAGGCCGTCGACGAGATGATGGAGCGGTTCCCGGACATCGAGCTTCTCTTTATCGAGAGCGGCGGTGACAACCTCTCCGCTACGTTCAGTCCGGAGCTTGTGGACGCCACGATCTTTGTTATCGATGTCGCTGAGGGCGATAAGATTCCGCGGAAAGGCGGCCCTGGCATTACACGGTCCGATCTTCTCGTCATCAACAAGATTGATCTGGCTCCGTATGTCGGTGCAAGCCTGGAAGTCATGGAACACGATTCGAAAAAAATGCGTGGCGAGCGTCCGTTTCTGTTCACCAACATCCGCGGCGACGTCCATGTGGATGATGTTGTTTCCTGGATCAAAGAAAATGTGCTCTTAGAAGGAATGTGATGCTTATGGAAAACAAATTCGGAAAGATTTCCCGCATCACGGCCTGCGCGGCATTAAAAAACGGAAAGACGATTCTCGAAGACCTCTCCTTTACGGCGCCGTACAAGATTATGGCTCCATTTGCAAAAGAGAACGGCGGAATCCAGATCATGCCTCTCTGTGCCTCCGCGGGTATTATGGAAGGGGATTCACAGGAATTTTCTTACCATGTAAAAGAGGGGGCGGATCTCGAGGTCCTGTCGCAGTCGTTTGAGAAGATCCACAAAATGGACGAGGGATCGGCATCCCGCACAATTTCCGTTCAGGTTGATCCGCACGCGGTACTTTACTACTATCCGCAGCCCGTCATTCCGTTTGCACAGTCTTCTTTTACGAGTACAATGACGATTCATCTGGCAGACGAGACATCCCGCCTGTTTCTGCTGGAAATCATCTCCTGCGGACGGAATGCGCACGAAGAGCGGTTCCAGTACCGCCGCTTTGCCTCAAAGGTACAGATTTTCCGCGGTCAAAAGCTGATCTACCGCGACAACACCTGCTATCTGCCCGATCAGATGCCGATGGAAGGGATTGGTATGTACGAGGGATACACGCATATGGCGAACCTTTTTCTCTCACGGACAAAATACGCGGATACGCTTCTCAATGAAATCCGGGAAATTCTTGACGGCGATCCGGAAATCGACGGCGGCGCAACGACGCTCTCCGGCGGCGATCTTGCTGTTCGGATTTTCGGACACCGTGCGCAGAAGCTGCAGCAGACGGCGGAAAAAATCAAAACTGTGTATGAAAAACTTCTATAAAAACAGACTGGAAAATTTCTGATTTCAATCAATCAAAAATTACCGGAAAAATGTCAAAATAAGGTGTGACAACCTCTTTGGAATGTGATAAAATAGCTTTCGTTTGAAACGAAGATAAAACTAATTTTACCATCATTCTGAGGAGGTTTTTTCATGGAAAGAGATATGACAAAGGGCAGTCCGCTGCCGGTCATTCTGCGGTTTACGCTGCCGCTGATTATCGGAAATATTTTCCAGCAGCTCTACAACATGGCAGACACGATTATCGTTGGCCGATATGTCGGAGCGGATGCACTGGCTGCAGTTGGTTCTACGGGAACGATTATGTTCCTGGTGCTTGGATTTGCGCAGGGCATCACAGCAGGCTTTACGGTTCTGACATCGCAACGGTTCGGTGCAAAGGATACGAGCGGAGTAAAGCGAAGTGTGGCAAACGGCATTCTACTGGCTCTCCTTTTCACGGTTGTCCTGACGTTCTTCAGCATGATCTCCATGCGGCCGCTGCTGCATCTCATGAACACACCGGAGAATATTTTTCAGGACGCTTATACCTATATTATGATTATCTGCGGTGGCCTGATCGCTACGATTTTTTACAATCTGCTTTCCTCCTATCTGCGTGCAGTAGGAAACAGCCAGACTCCGCTGATGTTCCTGATTTTTTCGGCTGTATTAAATGTTCTTCTGGATCTGCTTCTCATCATTCGTTTTAAAATGGGCGTTGCGGGAGCCGGATATGCAACCGTTTTCTCCCAGGGAATTTCTGCTGTGCTCTGTCTTTTTTATATTTATCGCTCCATGCCGGATATGTGGCCGGAAAAACACCACTGGAAGCTTCATGCGGCAGATTCCCGCCATCAGCTCTCGATGGGCATTCCGATGGCACTCCAGTTTGCCATCACCGCATCCGGTACAATGATTATGCAGGCTGCCATTAACCTGTTCGGCTCGGAGGCAGTTGCCGCTTTTACGGCGGCCTGTAAGCTGCAGAATCTGGTCACACAGGGCTTTTCCGCAATGGGACAGACGATGGCAACCTACAGCGGACAAAATTTCGGAAAGGGCGATATTCCACGGATTAAAAAGGGAGTTCGCGCTGCACTTCTGACTTCCGTCACGTATTCGATCGCAGCCGCTGTTCTCGTCTTCCTTCTTCTGAAGCCATGTCTTTCCCTCTTCTTCTCGGGTGATGTCGATATGGCCGCCATGATGCCATGGGCAAAGACTTATTCCTATATGTGTGCTCTTTTTTATGTACCGCTCTGCACCATCTTTATTTTCCGAAATGCAATGCAGGGTTGCGGCTACGGCTTTCTGCCTATGATGGGCGGTGTTTCTGAACTCTTTGCGCGCCTTATTGTAGCTGTGATTGCCATAAAAGTCATCAGCTATCCGCTCGCCTGCTTCTGTGACCCTGCAGCCTGGGTGACGGCAGCTGTCTTTACCGGTGTTTCGTATCTGTTCGTCATGAAGGATATCGATAAAAAGTATGATTCAAAGACACCAACGGCTCCGATCAGCTGACATTTTTCATACCAAACGCAAAACTGCGCGGAATGCACGATTCTGAAATGCATTCCACGCAGTTTTTTGTATTTACAGGATTACAGATTCAGTTTTGCTTTCTGCAGACTTACACAGGAACGATGATATGTGAGTGTCATCGTCAGATAAATGACGCCCACGACAATGACTGCGAGAATACCGGTATGGAACACCAGATGCAGGATCATCGTCGCACACAGCAGGATCTGAATCATCTTGCCCAGCGCCATATAGGCCTTATAGGCACTCTGATATACCATCTCTTTTTCTGCCTCATCGCAACTTGCCATCCAGTCTTTCTGGAAGTTTTTTGAGTTCATATCGCCTCTCTTCTCCGGGTGAGCTGCCTGAACCATTTTTACATAACGCATCTGATAATAGCCATAGAGAAAGAAGTTGATACAAAACAGAGCACAGGTTGCCAGGAATCCGGCGAGCTCTTTTCCCGATGCTTCTTCCAGCCAGGAACGGGAAAAGATAAATGTCAGCACGATGATATCGCAGACCTGCGAAATCACATTGCAGTTCATCAGCATCGCGCCGTATTTCTCTTCTTCATAGCTTAAGACTTCGTACTGTTCATCCTCTGCTTCTTCGAGATGCTTCATCGTATCCTTTAATTTCCGGCTGTAAAATTCCATCAGGACAATGCTTACAACGAAAATTACCGCAATGATCGGCAGTGCCAGCGGACGGACCAGATCGCTCAGATCACTCATGCCATTTTTCACTCCGAACGTCATAAAAATTCCGACAAAAAAACCGCAGACTCCGCCAATCCCAAGAGAAATCAGCATCCGCTTCGTCAGCTTTCCGTAGGAATTTGGTTTGTTCCCCTGTTTTTCTTTCATAATTCATCCTCCTCATATTGAAAAATATCTTCTACTTTTACTTCACAGATTTTTGCAAGTTTTAATGCCAGTGTCACCGACGGTGAATAGTCTCCCCGCTCGATCAGGCTGATGGTCTGTCTCGATACTCCCGCCATTTTTCCAAGGTCGGTTTGGTTGATGCCAAGCTTCGAACGGTACTCTTTTAACTGATTGTACAGCGGCATCGCAGTATCCCCTTTCACTTTGTTTTTAGATGAGCTCTCTATTTGACAACTTTTCTTGTCATCTACTACTCTACTATTGACAACTTTATTTGTCAATAGTTTTGACAAGTTTTTTTGTCATTGTCAAGCGGATATTCGCAATGGAAGCAGGGGACTTACTTGATTCGGTTAAACTCCCGGTTGATTTGTAGGCCGAAATGTACTAAACTAGAGATATCTATTTTCGTAACTATTCAAGCCGCAGAAAGGACAGAATCTATGGAACAGAAAGACAGCCGGTTTGCCGTATTGATCGATGCGGACAATGTTTCCCCGAAATACATCAAATATATCCTGGACGAGGTTTCCGACCAGGGTGTTGCCACGTACAAACGGATCTACGGGGACTGGACCGATATCTCGAAAAGGAGCTGGAAAGAGCAGCTTTTGCGCTACTCGATCAATCCGATCCAGCAGTACAGCAATACGAACGGAAAAAATTCAACTGACTCCGCGATGATCATCGATGCCATGGACATCCTCTACTCCGGAAATGTGGAGGGCTTCTGCCTGGTCTCCTCGGATTCCGACTTTACGAAGCTGGCACAGCGGCTGCGCGAATCTGGAATGTTCGTGCTCGGTATGGGTGAGCAGAAGACTCCATCGTCGTTCCGTGTGGCGTGTGATGCCTTTAAAATTCTTGAGGTGATCTCCCAGAATGAGGATGATATCTCTCCTGCGATTACCGCTGTCTCGGAAAATCCGGCACGCTACGGCACTTCTCAGGACGAAACCCCTTCCATTACAAGCAAGGCAGAAATTGAGCGGACGGTTTCCCGTGTGCTGACGGAAAATAATGACCACGGAAAGAATACGACGCTCAGTGAGATCGGCAGTATTTTACAGAAGAAATTTTCGGAGTTTGATGTTCGAAATTACGGCTATTCGAAGCTTTCTACGTTTTTGGAGAGTATGAATGATATCGAGGTGCTGAAGACGGGTCACAATTACCTCGTGAAAGAGCGCCAGAACACCGTATCGCGCCAGCAGATTGAGAAATGCATCATCGACCTGATCTGCTCCAACGGCGGCCATATCGACAACCTGAGCATCATTCACGACGCTCTGCGGAACCGCTTCCCGGGCTTCGATGTGAAGCAGTATGGGTACAGCAGGATTTCGAGCTTCATCAACAGCTTTAAAAAATTCAAAATCACGAATAATACGGTTCAGATAAAATAAAAAAGACCCCGGAAACGCCAGTTTTCACTGATGTTTCCGGGGTCCTTCTATAATAATTCGCAGCTCGGATTTACTGTTTTCCTGTACTTCCGATTCCGCCGCGGTCCTCGCCGTTTAAGTGATCAACTTCTTCAAAGCTGATCGTCGGCTGATGCTTCTCGATGCGGAACTGGCAGATGCGGTCATTCACATGAATCACGGTGTCGCGCAGGGCGTACGCCGGCATGTAGAACCAGTCGTTCGGTCCGCAGTAGCTCTCGTCGATGATACCGCAGTGGTTCGTCTGGATAATACCGAAGTTCTTGAAGGTGCTGCTTCTCGGCACAATATGCGCCTCGTAGCCCTCCGGCAGCTGCATGGCAACGCCGAGGTGGATCAGCTTGAATTCTCCGGCCTTTAACTCTACTTCTTCTGCCGCGCGCAGGTCGATCCAGTCGGACTTTCCGTCGATATAGCGCACGCGCTCAATTTCATCGTTTAAATACTGAATTTTAATGGTTTCCATAAAGCGTCTCCTTTTCTTTTTGCGTGACTACTTTTCGCCGAACAGTACGACTTCGCCGCGTGCTCTCGTCTTTTTCACATCAATGACTCTCTGATTCGGGCTGCCCTTCCATTCCAAGGTAACGTCCCTCTGGGCAAGAATAAAGCGACCGTCCACAACCACGTCCGTGTAATCCATCAGTTCCAGATCACAGACGGATTCCCACTCATATCCGGTGTAAACCCAGATATCTTTTTTCGGATATCTTTCCTTGATCTCTTTTGCCAGAGCCGTCACATCCGCCCGGTTTGCCTCATACAGCGGATCTCCGCCGGAGAAGGTGATGCCGGAAATGTAGTCCTTGTCCAGCTGTTCAAAAATTTCTGCCTTTGCCGCGTCATCAAACGGGATGCCGCCATTTGGATCCCAGGTAATCGGATTCTGACATCCCTTGCAGTGATGACCGCATCCGGCGACCCAGAGCACGACGCGCAGGCCGTCTCCGTTCAGCATATCGTCTTTCGTTATATTATGGTATCTCATAGCTTTCACTCCTATTGGACATAAGAAAACACAGAAAAACGAACCGTTTTGCAGATCCCTTTTTCTGTGTTCCCCGCTCTTTATCGTCTGGCAGATCTATTTATTTCGCGTCTGCCGGAACATCCTTGATACTGAAGCTTACACGGCCCATTTTATCTTTGCCCATGCAGACTACTTTTACAACATCGCCAAGGCTGACAACGTCTTCTACTTTCTCAACACGCTGTTTTGCGAGCTTGGAGATGTGTACCAGACCTTCTTTTCCAGGTGCGAACTCAAGGAAAGCACCGAAGTCTTTGATGCTGACAACTTTTCCGGTCAGGATCTGTCCCTCGGTAAAGTCGCTTGCGATGATCTCGATATATTTCTTTGCCTGATCCATCATAGCCTGCTCGGTTCCGCAGATGGAAACTGCACCGTCGTCTGTGATGTCGATCTTTACGCCGGTCTCATCGATGATGGCGTTGATGGTCTTTCCTCTCTGGCCGACAACTTCACCGATCTTCTGCGGGTCGATCATCATCTGGATGATCTTCGGAGCGAACTCGCCGACCGTCTTACGCGGCTCTGCGATCGCTTTCTCCATAACCTCGGTCAGGATGTACTCTCTTGCCTGTTTCGTTCTGGCAATCGCCTCTTCTACGATCTGACGGGTCAGTCCATGGATCTTGATATCCATCTGGATTGCAGTGATTCCGTCGTGGGTACCAGCTACCTTAAAGTCCATGTCGCCGAAGAAGTCTTCGAGACCCTGGATATCGGTCAGTACGAGGTAATCATCATCGGTCTCGCCTGTTACCAGACCGCAGGAGATACCTGCAACCGGTTTTTTGATCGGTACACCGGCAGCCATCAGAGACATGGTGGATGCACAGATACTTGCCTGGGAAGTAGAACCGTTAGACTCGAAGGTCTCGGATACGGTACGGATTGCGTACGGGAACTCTTCCTCGGTCGGAAGTACCGGAACCAGGGCACGTTCTGCCAGCGCACCATGGCCGATCTCACGGCGTCCCGGTCCGCGGGACGGTTTTGTCTCACCTACAGAGTAGGATGGGAAGTTGTACTGATGCATGTAACGTTTGGAGGTCTCGAACTCATCCAGTCCGTCCAGTTTCTGTGCTTCGGAAAGCGGAGCCAGTGTTGTTACGTTGCAGATCTGAGTCTGTCCACGGGTGAACATAGCGGAACCATGAACACGCGGGATAATGTCAACCTCTGCTGCCAGAGGACGGATTTCTGTGATCGCACGGCCGTCCGGACGTTTGTGGTCTTTTAAGATCATCTTACGAACGGTCTTTTTCTGATACTGGTAAACAGCCTCGCCTAATACTGCCAGCCACTCTTCGTTGTCGGCAAATGCCTCCTCGAGTTTCTCGGTGATGACGCGGATGTTTTCTTCTCTTGTCTGTTTATCATCGCTGAAAACAGCCTCTTCCATCTCTGCCGGAGGAACGATCTCTTTGATCGCTGCAAACAGCTCTTCCGGAATAGCGCAGCTCTCATAAGCGTGTTTCGGTTTTCCAACCTCTGCTACGATGCTGTCGATGAATTTGATGATTTCCTGGTTTACTTCGTGTGCTTTGTAGATGGCGTCGATCATTTTTGCTTCCGGAATCTCTTTTGCTCCGGCTTCGATCATGATGACTTTCTCTCTGGTGGAAGCTACGGTCAGTTTCAGGTCGGATACGGCTTTCTGTGCGAGAGTCGGGTTTACGATGAACTCGCCGTCGATCATACCGATCTGAGTCATGGCACACGGACCGTCAAACGGGATGTCGGAAATGCAGGTTGCGATTGCGGAACCCAGCATTGCGACTACTTCCGGATCACACTCCGGATCTACGGACATTACCATGTTGTTTAATGTAACATCGTTGCGGTAATCTTTTGGGAACAGCGGACGCATCGGACGGTCAATGACACGGCTGGTCAGAATTGCGTGCTCGCTTGCTTTTCCTTCTCTTTTGTTGAATCCGCCCGGGATTTTTCCAACGGCGTACATCTTCTCTTCGTACTCAACACTTAATGGGAAGAAGTCGATGCCGTCACGCGGTTTCTCAGATGCGGTTGCTGTAGAAAGAACTACAGTATCGCCATAATGCATAAATGCTGCGCCGTTTGCCTGTTTTGCTACACGGCCTACGTCTACGGTCAGGGTTCTGCCTGCCAGTTCCATAGAAAAACTCTTGTACATAAATAATCTCCTTTTTTTCTTCTGAGCAGAATTTCCGAAACAACTGAAAAGCACACCGGAATACGGACAGGATGCAGCTTTTCAATGTGTTTTTCAGTGGTCTCGGATAAAATTCCTGCACCTCCAGAACCTGCCACTGGCAGCTTCTTACGGATGCAATGCAGCTCAGAATGGCTCCATGTCGTTTGCGTCTTTGATCTTACAAGCAAAGAAACGGGCGGAAAATGTATCCCGCCCGTTGTTCCAAGCTGATTATTTTCTGATTCCTAACTTCTCGATTAAAGCACGGTATCTTTCAATATCAGTTTTCTTTAAGTAGTCAAGCAGACCACGTCTCTGACCAACCATTTTCAGAAGACCTCTTCTGGAGTGATGATCTTTGTGGTGAACTTTCAGATGCTCAGTGAGCTCCTCGATTCTTGCGGTAAGAACAGCTACCTGTACTTCCGGTGATCCTGTATCTCCCTCAGTTCTTGCATACTCTTTGATGATTGCCTGTTTTTTTTCTTTCGAAATCATTTTAAATTCCTCCTGTTATTTTGATTGCACCGCTGACTAAGAAGTGGTCGGAGTGTCCTGCCTCTGAATCAGGGTCCGGGGATCTTTTTGTCCCGCATACTCGATTAGTATAGCATACGCTTTTCGAATTGTAAATACTAAAATCAGATGTTTTCGCGATGAATTTTCACGTAGTTACAGTTCTCCGAACTGTAACTTTCGCAGCTCTCATTTTAAGTTTTGCTTCGCAAAAGGAGAGCTGCTCACACCTGAATCACTTTCTTACGCAGCGAAACAGCGAGTGTTTCACTGCTGAGCGAACTTTTTTTCTACATATTTTTTTCCTGCCGCAACATCATGGTCGAGCTGGTTTTTCAGCGCGTCGATCGAAGCAAATTTCTGCTCCGGGCGCAGGAATTTTAACAGAGAAACCTCCGCCTGTTTTCCATAGAGATCCTCGCTGCAGTCAAAAAGATTCGTCTCCACGCCGGTAAATTTTTCCTGTACCGTCGGCTTAACACCGATGTTTGTGATACCGTAATAAATTTTTCCTTCGATTTTCACCTCGGAAACGTAGACGCCGAACGGCGGAAGCAGCTTTTCTGCCGGCGGGATCTGATTGATGGTCGGCACGCCGATCGTTCTGCCGAGTGCATGACCGTGGACAATCTCGCCGTGAACCGCGTAATCGTAGCCGAGCAGACCGCTCACGGCTTCCATATTGCCCTGTTCCAGCTCTTCCCGTGCCCAGGTGCTGCTGATCTCGCGGCCGTTTTCCTCTGCTTTTTCGATGATCTCGGTTTCAAAACCAAGGGACGGGCCCATTTCTTTCAGCATTTCGGCTGTGCCGCTTCTCTTGTAGCCAAAACCGAAATCCTTTCCCACAACAACTTTTTTCGCGTGCAGCTTATCCACCAGAATCTCTTTGATAAAGGCTTCCGGCGTCATGTGCATCACTTCATCCACAAACGGGCATTCCACAAGGCAGTCCATGCCAAGCTGTTCGAGGCGGGCTCTTCTCTCCTCATTCGTCAGCAGCTGATGCGGCTTGACATGCTGCACTTTCGACTGCGGCGGCACGTCAAACGTAAACACAACCGTTTCCAGTCCTTCCGTTCTGCCGATTGCAAGGACACGGCGGATCAGAAGCATATGCCCCCGGTGGAGGCCGTCAAATTTCCCCAGGGTTACAACGCTGTCCCCTCTGCTGTCAAAATCCAGTGTTTTTGTTAGATATCTCATGTTCTCTCCAGAAATAACTTGACCGGTCTGGTTAAGTTTTGTGATGGTCTGTATTGATAAATACCGACAAACGTTCCGTCATCGAGATAAAGGCGGAACTCCTCGTCTTCTGCGAAGTCCCCGCCGGAAGCAGTTTCCCCGATTTCGCGGATCTGCGCCGGTTTCAGCGGATTTCCGTTTTCCGCAAGCTTTTTCGCATGATCGTCCGCTGTCGCAAAGCTGCGCAGCGCGGCAAACATTTCATCGACCGGCACGAGGATCTCCGAAAGGCGGCCCTCACCGACAATCGCTGCGATCTCGTCAAGCGTGTGCGCTCCGTTTCGGTCAAACTGGCCGACTCTCGTGCGGATCAGCTGCTCCATACATCCGTGGCAGCCCAGTTTTTCGCCGATATCGTGGCACAGGGTGCGGATATACGTTCCCTTCGAACACGTTACCTCCATGCGCACCAGCGGAAGCTTCACTTCCAGAATGCTGATCTCGTAAAAGTGCACCGTGCGGGCCTTCCGCTCGATCTCGATGCCTTCCCGCGCCAGCTCGTAGAGTTTCTTTCCATTAACCTTCAGCGCGGAATACATCGGCGGCACCTGCTGCTTCTCCCCGACAAACGAGGCGATGCAGTCCCGCACCTCTTCTTCCGTCACGGTCACCGGCGCTTCTGCTGTCACGGTTCCGCTCATGTCCTGCGTATCCGTTGCGATTCCAAGGTGAAGCAGCGCTTCATACGTCTTCGTTTCATCGGTCAGCATATCGCAGAGACGCGTTCCCTTTCCAATGCAGACCGGAAGCACGCCCGTCGCATCCGGGTCTAGGGTTCCGGTGTGGCCGATTTTTTTCTGGTGCAGGATGCCGCGCAGCTTCGCAACCACGTCATGCGACGTAAATCCCGCCTCTTTCCATACGTTCAGAACTCCGTTTATCATGTTGTTTTGTCTCCCTCTTTTTCACAAGAAAACCGGGCGTGGATGTATTTTCTGCGCCCGGCTGTTTCCTGTTTATGCTTCTTCCTCTGTCGTCTCTTCTTCCTCTTCTGCAAGAAGCTGTTTTTCGATATACAGAGTCAGATTGTTGATTACATCATACGGAGAACCTGACATCGTGCAGCCAGCCGCACAGATATGGCCGCCGCCGCCGAATACGGCTGCGATTTTGCTCACATCAACCAGCTCGTCGGAGCGGAGGCTTACTTTGAAGACCTGCGGCTCCAGCTCATACAGGAAGATTGCTACGTGAACGCCTTCTGTATTTTTTAACTGGCTGACAATGCCGTCCATATCTCCCGGTGTCAGGCCATAGAAGTCCATGACCTTCTTCCGCACGATACCGACAATACACTGCTTGTCGAGAAGCATGATGCTCTCTGTCAGCGTGCGTCCCATAATCTGGTTCTGTACGTATGTTTTCTTGAAGAATGCATCCTCGATGATTCTGGTAAACGGAACTCCCTTTTCCATCAGAGCGGCCGCAACCCGCATCGTGTGCGGAGAGGTGCTGCTGTACTGGAATACGCCGGAATCGGTCACAATACCGGTGTACAGCGCCTCGGCGCACGGCTCGGAGATCTTTTCTTCCTCCAGAAGTCCGAACAGCACCTCGCAGGCAGAGCTTGCATCCGGCTCTACGTGATTGATTTCGCAATATTCTGTATTCGTCACATGGTGATCGATGCAGATCGTCTTTCCCGCTTTTGCAAGAAGCGGTGCGGCAACGCCGATGCGTTCCTCGCTGGATACATCCAGAAGGACCACAAGGTCGTACGCTTTCTCTTCACAGCTTGTCTTTACCTCAGAAAAGCCCGGAAGATAGGAAAATTCCGGCCGTGGATCCTCAAGATAGACATCTGCCTGAATCTCCGGCCGATTGTCGCGAAGATACTGGTATAATCCCAGGCAGGAACCGATGCAGTCACCGTCCGGACGAACGTGTCCGGCGATGGCCATGCAGGAGACTCCGTTTAGAATTCCATCAATTTTCTTCATTTTCCTCATCCTTTTTGTCTTCTTTGTGTGTTACTTCATCAATCAGTTTCGACATCGTAACGCCATATTCAATCGACTCATCCAGGACAAAGGTCAGCTCCGGTGTATTGCGGAGGTTAATGGTCTTGGCCAGCATACGGCGGATGAAGCCCTCCGCGCTCTTTAAGCCGCGGATGGTTTCTTTCTTCGCCTCATCATCGCCAAACACACTGATATATACTTTACACGTCTTCAGATCCGGCGCTACCTCTGCCGCTGTGACAGAGGTCATCATTCCGATGCGCGGATCCTTGATCTCGTTCCGGATGATGTTGGAAAGCTCTTTCTGTACTTCCCCGTTGATCCTGGTGTTTTTAATACTGTTTTTTCTCAACTTAATTCCTCATTTCTATCTCGGCACTTCTACCATGATATAGGCCTCGACCTGATCGAACTCCTGAAGATCGTTGAATCCTTCAAATACAAGACCGCACTCATAGCCGGAGCGCACTTCTTTGACATCGTCTTTGAAACGTTTGAGGGATGCCAGATTTCCTTCGAAGATCTGGTTTCCTTCGCGGCTGATTCGAACTTTGCAGCCTCTCTGGAACGTTCCGTCCAGTACATAGCTTCCGGCGATCGTTCCGACACCGGATGCCTTGAAGAGCTGACGTACCTCGGCATGGCCGATAACTTTCTCTTCGTAAACCGGCTCAAGCATACCCTTCATGGCTGCCTCAACATCCTCAATTGCCTGGTAGATGACACGGTACAGACGGATGTCTACGCCGTTCTGCTCTGCCATGGATTTTGCGTTCGCATCCGGGCGTACGTTAAATCCGATAATGATGGCGGAAGATGCGGTTGCCAGCATAACGTCGGACTCGTTGATCGCACCGACACCGCCGTGGATGACGCGTACGGCAACTTCCTCGTTGGAGAGTTTGACAAGACTCTGTTTTACTGCCTCGACAGATCCCTGTACATCGGCTTTGACAACGAGTGCCAGTTCTTTTAAGTTACCCTCCTGAATCTGGTTGAACAGATCATCCAGGGACATCTTCGCTTTTGTCTCCTCAAGCAGGTTCTTCTTGTTCTCTGCCACGAAGGTTGCTGCGAAGTTCTTTGCTTCTTTATCGTTATCGGTCTGAACGAGGATCTCTCCTGCGTTCGGAACATCGGAAAGTCCGAGGATCTCAACCGGAGTAGACGGGCCTGCCTCTTTGACGCGGCGTCCCTTATCATCCATCATCGCACGGACTTTACCGGAGCATGCGCCTGCTGCGATGTAATCGCCGACATGCAGGGTACCTTTCTGTACCAGAATGGTAGCAACCGGTCCTTTTCCTTTATCCAGCTCAGCCTCGATGACAAGACCTCTTGCTTTCCGGTTCGGGTTTGCTTTCAGCTCGAGCACTTCGGAAGTCAGAAGGATCATCTCAAGCAGATCGTCGATACCTTCATTGTTCTTTGCAGATACCGGAACGAATACGGTGCTTCCGCCCCAGTCCTCCGGAATCAGTTCGTACTCGGAGAGCTCCTGTTTTACACGCTCTACGTTTGCGCCTGGTTTATCGATCTTATTGATCGCAACGATGATCTCAACGCCGGCTGCTTTTGCATGGTTGATTGCCTCAACGGTCTGCGGCATCACACCGTCGTCTGCTGCGACAACGAGAATGGCGATATCCGTTGCATTGGCTCCACGCATACGCATAGCGGTGAATGCCTCATGTCCTGGGGTATCGAGGAACGTAATCTTCTGTTTGTTGATCGAAACGGTGTATGCACCGATGTGCTGGGTAATACCGCCAGCCTCGCGGTCGGTGACATGGGTGTTCCGGATGCAGTCCAGAAGAGATGTTTTACCGTGGTCAACGTGTCCCATAACGCAGACTACCGGCGGACGCGGAACCATGTCTTTTTCATCCTCTTCGTCCTCTTTTAAGAGCTCTTCGATCACATCGACTTTCTCTTCCGGCTCAGCGATGATGTTATAATCAAGCGCGATTTCCTGTGCTTTTTCGAAGTCGATCTCATGGTTTACGGTAACCATCGTTCCTTCCATGAACAGTTTCTTTACGATGACTGCCGGCTGCATTTTCATCTTCTCAGCCAGCTCGCGGATGGTCATTTTCTCCGGCAGGGTAATCTCCTTTACCTCATCTTTCGGAGCTTCCTGTTTCGGTTTGTTGACCGGTTTCTGGAGCGCTTTCGGGAGTCTGGACTGCTGATGATGTCCCTGGTTCGGACGGTTTCCGCCTCTTCCTCTGTCTTCACTGAATTTATTCTCTCTTAAAGAATCTTTGTTTTTGTCTTTTTCTTTTCTTCCTGTATCACGGCCTGGCTTCTTGATGCCAAGGCTCATTGTATCGCCTGCAGAGCTCTTATGCTCGGTTCTGCGGCGGTCTCCTCCCGGACGGCGGTTCTGATTCTGGGAATCATCATCCTTTCCTGCGAACGGTCTTCCGCCATTATTTCCCGGTCTGCCTCCGTTTGGACGTGCGGAACGCTCACCGAATGGTCTTCCGCTTCTCTCACCGTTTCCACTTCTTCCGCCGTTATTGCGGTCTCCTCCCGGACGGTCTCCGCTGCGGTTCGGGCGGTCTCCATTGTTTCCGCCGAAGCGGCGTTCTCCCTGCGGACGGTCTCCGCTGCGGTTCGGGCGGTCTCCGTTATTGTTGAAGCGACGCTCTCCCTGCGGACGGTCTCCATTGCGGTTCGGACGGTCTCCGTTATTGTTGAAACGGCGCTCTCCCTGCGGACGGTCTCCATTGCGGTTCGGACGATCTCCATTTCCGCCGTTTCCGTTTCCACGGTTCGGACGATCCTCGCTTCTTCCGTTTCCATTACGGTTTCCTTCCGGACGGCCGTTTCCGCGGGACGGACGGTCTTTTTTCTGTCCCTGGTTCTTTGTGAACTCTTTTGCTTCTTTACTTGTTGCGTTCTGCGGACGCACAACGGAAATAATTTTCTTTTTCTTCGGTTTTGCCTGCTCTTCCGGTTTCTTCATTTCCATATTTTCTGTATCTTTCTTTTCCAATGATCTTTTCTCCTCTTTCTGCGGTTTTCGTGTTTCCTGCATCCATCCACCGACCTTTCCGGCCTTACGCCTTACGCTTCTGCCAACAATGCTGCTATTTTTTCTGCAAAATGCGCTTCACATACGGCAAGGGAAGAACGGTATTCTCTTCCGATGGCTCTTCCAAGCTGCTCTTTGTCCCCAAAAAGAATGCATGGCACTTTATAGTATGCACACATATTGCGAAATTTCTTCTGTGTATTGGCCGACGCCGTTTCCGCCAGAATGACAAGGTATGCGCTGCCGCTCTTTACGGCCTGCTCGGTCGCAAATTCGCCGCTCGATACCTTACCCGCCTTCATGGCAAGGCCCAGCATGGATAATCCTTTACTTTGACTGTTCAATCTTCGCAAATGCCTCCTTTAACTGCTCATAAACCTCTGATGGAATTTCTGCCTTCAGAGAACGGGAAAGTCCTTTGTTTTTCATTGCTTTCCCCAGACATTCCAGAGAGCAGACATAAGCACCGCGTCCGTTCATTCTTCCGGTTGTGTCCGGAACAATCGTTCCTTCGGTGGTTTTCACCACGCGGATCATTTCTTTTTTGTTTTTCATTTCATTGCAGCCAATGCATTTACGCAGCGGCACTTTACGAACTGTACTCAAATGCTCATCCCGCCTTTGTTTTTATTTTAATTACTCTTCGTCTCCGGCTTTCTCTGCTGTTTCTACATCATTCTCGTCGAAGTCTTCTTCTGCAGAGATGGTTTCCTCCTCTGCTGCGGACTCATCGTAATTGCCCTCTTCCTCGTATTCCTCTTCTTCTACGTAGTCGAAGTCTCCTGCCTCGCGTGCCTGGGTCTCGCTCTTGATGTCGATCTTGAACCCGGTCAGACGTGCGGCAAGTCTTGCGTTCTGTCCCTCTTTACCGATGGCAAGGGAAAGCTGGTAATCCGGAACGATCACTTTTGCGGTCTTCTCATCCGGGTCTGCCATAACGGAGATAACTTTTGCCGGGCTCAGTGCGTTCTCGATCAGGAGTGCCGGGTTCTCATCCCATGTGATGATGTCGATCTTCTCGCCGTTCAGCTCGTTGACAACCGCGTTGACACGGCTTCCGTTCATACCGACGCATGCGCCGACTGCATCGACATTCGGATCGTTGGACCATACTGCCATTTTTGTACGGCTTCCCGCCTCACGGGCAATGCTCTTGATCTCTACGATGCCTTCCGCAACCTCGGAAACCTCAGACTCAAAGAGACGTTTTACGAGTTCCGGATGGGTACGGGATACCATAACCTTCGGTCCCTTGGTTGTATTCTTTACTTCCAGAACGTATACTTTCACACGCTGGGTCGGCTCAAATTTCTCGCCTTTGACCTGCTCGTTCTCGGTCAGCAGAGCGTCTACTTTACCGAGGTTGATGCTGACGTTGCGTCCTACATAGCGCTGTACCACACCGGTAACCACATCGTGCTCTTTCTCGAAGTACTGATCAAACAGAACTTTACGCTCTTCCTCACGGATCTTCTGAAGAATGACGTTTTTGGCATTCTGGGTTGCAATACGGCCGAACTCTTTGGATTTGATTTCTACCGGAACGATATCGCCGAGTTCATAGCGGGAGTCTGCACGTTTTGCATCGGAAAGGGCGATCTCCATGATCGGATCCTGTACCAGATCAACAACGGTTTTCTCTGCTACGACTTTGAAATCACCAGTCTGGGCGTTGATGCTTACCTTTACATTATCTGCTTTGCCAAAATGGTTTTTACAGGCCTGGATCAGCGACTGCTCAATTGCCTCAAGCAGGGTATCTTTGCTGATATTCTTCTCTTTCTCAAGAACTTCAAGGGCCTCCATTAATTCTGTATTCATTTTTCTCTTTTCCTCCTGTATCTGCGTCTGTTTAGAAATCAAATGCTAAACGGATCAATGCAATATCGCTTTTCTGGAATACACGTTCGTTGCCGTCTTCCTCTTCAATGGTCACACTGTTATCATCATATGCGGTGAGTATTCCGTAAAATTCCCGGTTTCTCTCGATCGCACGGTATGTCCGGATTTCCAGTTCTTTTCCCATGCTTCTCTTGTAGTCCTTCTCTTTTTTCAACGGACGTCCAAGACCCGGGGAGCTGACCTCCATGATATAGGCGTCATCGATAAAGTCCTCTGCGTCCAGCCGGTCAGAAAATGCACGGCTGACGATTTCGCAGTCATCTACGGTAATTCCGCCTTCTTTGTCGATGTAAGCACGCAGGTACCAGGTACCGCCCTCTTTGACATATTCCACATCCACCAGTTCAAAACCATTGGCTTCTACAATCGGAGTGATCAGTTCTTCTGCCTTCTGTTCGTATTCTTCTCTTCTGCTCAAATCCTCACCACCTTTTTGATTCAGGGAAACTTTCGAAAAATTCTTTCATTTCCCTGTACACAAGAAAGAGTGGACGAAATCGTCCACTCCTTAACAGTCACTTATTAACAGCTTTACTATAGCACCTTTTCTGCGTAATTGCAAGGGTTAATTGCAATTTTTCCCTTATTTATCACGTTTTTTCCACTTATTTACGCTCCGATCCCGGACAGATATGGACATCAAGCTGATTATACGGAATAGAAATCCCTGCCGCATCAAATTCTTCCTTGATGCGCTCGTTCATTTTCCACTTGACCGGCCAGTAATTTTCCGTTGCGACCCAGGCGCGGAGACCGACCGTAATCGCGCTCTCGCCCAGCTCATCTACGAAAAACTGCTGTTCCTCCGACTGAAAATGCGGCTCCTCCTCAACGAGGCGGCGCAGGATGTCCTTCGCTTTTCTAATATCGGACTCATAAGAAATGCCGACTTTGATCTCCAGCTTTCTCCGGTCCATCGCCGTCACGTTGATGATGGTGTGGTTCGTCAGATTGGCGTTCGGGATCATAATGGTACGGTTGTCGATGCTGTTGATTGTCGTGTAATACATCTCAATCTTCTTAACCGTTCCCTCCTGACCTTCGCCCGGAAAAATGATGTAGTCACCGACCTTAAATGGTTTCAGCAGCAGAATCATCACGCCGCCTGCAAAGTTTGAGAGGCCGCCCTGCAGTGCCAGGGATACGGCAACGCCGGCGGAGGCGATGGCTGCCGCGATCGACGCTTCGGACACAATGCCGAGCTGAACGATAATGGTCAGCACCAGCAGCGTGTTCAGACTGTATTTCACCATGGAAACGGTGAAACTGACCACCGCCTCCTCCGTGTGAAAACGCCGCATGTTTTTCCGGATCAGACCACAGAGCCACAAGATCAGTTTGCGTGCAACCAGAAACAGAATTACTGCAAACACGATCTTCAGCACCAGATCGGCAGCCGAAGAGGCCTTGTCGATCCAGTATTCATAGACGCGTTCCGCCGCTGTCAGATTCACCATGTGTTATCTCTCCTCTGTCTCGAATTTTCTCTGCAGCTCCTCGCCGAGTTCACTCATGCCTGTGCTTTTTTTCGTTTTTGTCTCTGGTTTTGCTTCCGACTTGGTTTCCGGCTTTGCAGCCGGTTTCTTTTCCGGATCGGCGGCGCGGTATTTTTCCACGGCTTTTGCTGCCTCTGCCGCTGCGAATTTTCCGGCTTTTACCAGCTTATCCACCGTCTGCTCCACCGTTTTCACCGGTTTGCTGTCGATCGCCTGCTTTACGGCTTTCTCTACCTTCTCTGTCGCAATCGTGGTTCCCTGCTTTTTCTCTGCTCTTTTCGCCGTTTTTTCCGATACTTTTTTCTCTGTTTTTCTGGCAGTCTTTGTTGTTTTCTTTACTTTTACTGCTTCTTCCGGTTTCCCGGCCGATTTTACATTCTTTCCGGTTTTCTTCTCTGTCGCCGCTTTTGCTGCAGTTTTTGCTTTCGCACGCTTATTGCTCGCAGCACCCGTCTCCGGCTTCGTATATGAAAATACCTGAACAGAAAGCGGTGCAAGTTTCACGGTAATGGAATTTTTCCGCTCGTCACACTCTGTTTTTTTCGACATTTTCACACGTGGATTTCCAACGCCGGTTCCACCATAGGCCTCTGCATCACTGTTGAACATTTCTTTGTACTTTCCGGGATACGGCACACCAATGCGGAAATCATCGTACTCGACATTCGAGAAATTGCATACGACAAGCAGTGTATCTTCTTTCTTCTTCGTCCTGCGTAAAAAGATCAGAAGGTTCTTCTCCCACTCCATGCCATTGATCCATTCAAAGCCCTCCGGCTTTTCGTCAAGCTGATACAGTGCCGGATTTGCCTTGTAAAACGCATGCAGTGCTGCCATATAGTTCTTTAACTGCAGATGCTCCTTATCCTCCAAAAGTTCCCAGGACAGGGGCTGTTTCTCATTCCACTCTTTTTCCTGTCCGAATTCCTGACCCATAAAGAGAAGCTTCTTTCCGGGATGCACCATCTGATAAGCGTACGCCAGACGGAGGTTTGCCATTTTCTGTTCCGGTGTACCCGGCATTTTGGTATACATAGACCCTTTCAGGTGAACCACTTCATCGTGTGACAGACTCAGCATGAATTTCTCCGAGTAAGCGTATACCATAGAAAATGTCAGCTGATCATGGTGCGCACCGCGGTATACCGGATCATATTTCATATATTCCGTAAAATCATTCATCCAGCCCATATTCCACTTGTAGTCGAAGCCAAGGCCTTCATCGTCTAGGTCTCCCGTCACCTTCGGCCATGCGGTCGATTCCTCTGCAATCAGAAGTGCATCCGGGAACTCTTTTTTGAAGATGGAGTTCAGATGTTTTAAAAATTCGATCGCCTCAAGGTTCTCATTTCCGCCGTAGATATTTGCGACCCACTCCCCGTCCTGCTTGCCATAATCAAGATACAGCATCGAAGCAACCGCATCCATACGGATTCCGTCGGCATGATACTCTTTTGCCCAGAAAAGAGCATTGGCGATCAGGAAGTTCTTCACTTCCGGTCTGCCGTAATTGTAAATCAGCGTGCCCCAGTGTGGATGGGATCCCTGTCTTGGATCGAAATGCTCGTACAGGCATGTACCGTCAAAAGCAGAAAGTCCGAAAGTATCACGTGGGAAGTGTGCCGGTACCCAGTCGAGAATGACACCAATGTCATTCTGATGCATCGTATCCATAAAATAGCGGAAGTCATCCGGCGTTCCGTAACGTGCTGTCGGTGCATAATAGCCCGTTACCTGATACCCCCAGGACTCGTCAAGAGGATGCTCCATCACTGGCATCAGTTCTACATGGGTGTAGCCGAGCTCTTTGACGTAAGAAGCCAGCATCGGAGCAATCTCGCGGTAGTTATAAAATTCACGTCCATCGTCCGGTTTTTTCCAGGAGCCAAGATGCACTTCATAAACAGAGATCGGCGCTTTGTCGCTCTGTGCAACGCCACGCTTCTTCATCCAGTTCTCGTCCTGCCAGGCATATTTTCCAAGGTCAAACACAACACTTGCATTGTTTGGGCGCAGCTGTGCCGCATTTGCGTACGGATCCGATTTCAGATACGTCAGCCCGCCCCTGGCCTTGATTTCGTACTTATAGATGTCGCCCGCGCGGACACCCGGAATAAAGAGTTCGTAGATCCCGGACTCCAGAAGATTCATCTGATATGCTCTTCCGTCCCAGTTATTGAAGTTTCCGACAACGCTGACACGGATCGCATTCGGTGCCCAGACTGCGAAGTAAACACCACTGACGCCGTCGATTTTTACCGGATGTGCACCCAGCTTCTCATAGATCGAATAGCAGATGCCATTTTCAAACTGTTTCTGTTCCTGCTCGGTGAACTGCATCGGATAGGCGTACGGATCGTAATGCTCCATCTGGTTTCCGTCGCCGTCCCAGTAAATCAGCGTATAGGACGGAATTTTCTTCCCTGGAAGCAGTACAGCGAAAAATCCCGCCTCATCCTCGCAAACCATCTCGGTCTGTTTTCCGTCGCGGATCGTATGTACGGCTGCACGGGTTGCACCCGGGAAAAACGCCTGAATCAAAATACCATCCTCCGTTACGCGCGGTCCTAAGATATCTCTTGGATGATTCTCCTCAGAATAGACCACAGCTTCAATCTCTGCCCAATCCATATAATCGTATAATTTTTCTTCCATTTTCAAAATTGTAACCCCTCCTTATTTATTTTACGTGCTCTCGCTGCTGCTTCCCCCATACAAAATCGCATAAAAAAGCACTCATTCATGCCAGAGCGTGTTTGAAAAAAGCTTTTCGTGAGCTGCGAGTCCCATTTTCAGCCCAAACGGTCTGCAGCAACCGGATAAGGTCAAAACAGATCGCGAAGTGGGGCTTGCAGATTGTGGAAATGATTTTTCAAATTCTGATTTTATTTTACCATCCTAACCGCGATTGTACAATGCAAATCTGGTTTGTTTTTTTATTCTGTTTTTTTATTTATTCACCGCTGTCACGGAAAACTTTTCGTCTGTGGTCTGAATCTCATTGTTCTCAAACCAGACACTGTAAATTTTCTGTGAAGCCAGTGTTTTCAGGGACTCCCCGGAAAGCGATTCGGCCTGATAATCGAAAAATGCTGCAAGCAGCGTATCAGCACAGCCATATTCACCGGAATAGACGATCAGTTCTGATGCTGCCGTGTGGTCTTTTCCGTCTGACACACTAAGATACGGCGTGCGCATCGTTCCGTCCTGATACTGGTAATAGCGGTACGTATCGGGACTGCCCGCCTGGTAAGCGTGGAAAAATACGATGCTTTTCGGTCCCTCGTACGTCATCGTTCCATGTGACTGAATTTCATTCCCGGAAAGATGGTACAGCGGGTACTGGTACTCTTTTTCCCCTGTTTCATCGAGACAGCGCACAAATCCGTCCTTGCTGGAAATAATGCCGAGCTGATAGCCCTCGCCGCGGATCGTGTCCGCCAGATAGTCAATCAAAAAAGCATTTTTCATCCAGAAAAAGTCGAGATACGCCGTGTAGCCCATCTCTGCGGCATATGCCTGATACGCATCCGACACATGCAGACAGACCTGGTTTTCTCCCAGGAATTCCATGGAAATGTCATCCGGGTTCTGCGCAAAGGCTGCGACGGCTGCCGCTTCCTCTGCCGCATCATCATCCTTCTCCGGATCGAACTGTGCTGCGACCGCATCATCATTGCTCATGCAGAGATTTTCCAGTGACGCGTACAGCGGTCCCAGATAGATTTCCCGGCAGTTGGCATCGGATACTTTTTTCAGGGCATCGTACAAAACCGGATCTACCGTCATCACTTCGTTTGGATGCTGGTTGATATCGTACAGGTTTGTCACATCATCGAAACTCTCGTCGATATTGAAAAGCCGGTAGCCCTTCACCGCCGCATCGGTATAAATCAGCGAGAGTGCCTTTGCCTCCCCGCCCGCCGATACGCCGCCTGCACCGACATTATATTTCAGTGTGAAATCCTCGCTGCAGTTCAGCTCCGAGCCCGCCTTCACGCTGATTTCGCGCCAGCCGGAATCGCCGCGCAGAAAATTCATAAAACCATACACCAGAAAACCGGATCCGATCGCCAGAAACAGTACCACAAGCACGATGCGCCGTCCGACATTCTTTTCAGAGAGCTGAACTTTCTGCACCGGCTTCGGCTGCCGTCTGTTTGGATCTTTTACTGTTCTTCCCATTCTTTTACTCCTCTTACTTTAAGTTCTCCCCTTCATTCGCACTGTGTTTTATTGTCCCAGAAAATATGTCTCCCGTCAAGTAAAACGGCACAAAAAAAGCAGCGCCGGAATCAAAAGACTTTCGATTCTGACACTGCTTTGTTTTTCACAGTCTGCTATAGGACAACCAATATCAATGCAATGATAAAGATCAGGAGAATCACGGCCAGTACGGCGAATCCGTACAGCGCGCCCTGCTTACATGCTTTATAGTTGTGATAGTACTGTTTCTTTTTGTATACCATTGCTGCGATAATACCGATGATCGGGAAGAAGAACGACAGCACTTTGTACCAGATGCTTCCGGTATCGTGAACCGGAGTTTTCAGGAACTCATCTTCTGCCTTGGAAAGATGAACCTCGTGGTTCTCCTCTTTTACTTTCTCGCCAGGCTTTCTGATGGTGATCGGCTGCAGCGGCTCTCCCTTTTCACGGAGTGCCTTGTACTCTTCGATCTCTTTCTTGTTTCCGTATACAAAGTGGTTGTGTCCGATATCCACGAACTCCGGTTTGTCCACGGAATAATCGTGAATGGACGGATCGTAGGTGTACAGCACTTTGTTCTTCTCAAGCTGCGGATCCGGAATCGGGATCGCAGAGATCAGGGAATGGGTGTATGGATGCAGCGGGAAGTTGAACAGCTCCTCTGCGTCCGCAACCTCTACGATATTTCCTTTGTAGATAACACCGATACGGTCGGAAATGAACCGAACGATGGAAAGGTCATGGGCGATAAACAGATAAGTAACCTGTTTTTCTCTCTGGAATTTCTTCAGCAGATTGAGGACCTGGGCACGGATCGATACGTCCAGTGCGGAGATCGGCTCATCGGCTACAACCAGCTCCGGCTCCATAACCATAGCACGGGCCAGACCGATACGCTGGCGCTGTCCGCCGGAGAACTCATGTGGGTAACGGGTCAGGTGCTCCGGCAGAAGACCAACTTCGTTGATCATGTTCTCTACCTTTTTCACACGGTCTGCCTCGTTCTCGTACAGATGGAAGTTGTAAAGACCCTCAGATACGATGTAATCGACCGTCGCACGCTCATTTAACGATGCGGCAGGATCCTGGAATACCATCTGAATGTTTCGGATAACCTCCCGGTCCAGGGAATGCGGAATCTTGCCGGAAATTTTAACACCCTTGTACAGGATCTCTCCTGCGGAACACGGGTTGACACGAATGACCGCACGGCCGATCGTGGTCTTTCCGGAACCGGACTCGCCTACGAGGGAGAAGGTTTCTCCCTTGTAGATGTCAAAAGAAGCATTTTTTACCGCTTTGACTGCGTCATCGCCCTTGCCGAAAGTGATATCTACATTTTTTACCTGCAGTAAGATTTCTCTTCCATTTTCGTCAATCGGACCATGCTCCGGCAGATGCGAAACAGTGGTCTTGCTTTCCTGCTTTGTAGACACTTTCAAACTCTCCTATAAGTTGTATGCTTTTAATAATTTTTCGTGAATATTCTGGATTGCCTCCGGCTTCTCCGTCTTTGGTGCTCTCGGATCCAGCAGCCAGGTTTTGGCGTAATGGGTATCCGTTACCTTGAACATCGGCGGTTCTTCCAGTGTGTCGATTTTCAGACAGTACTGGTTACGCGGCGCGAACGGGTCTCCGATAATTTTGTTATACAGAGACGGCGGGGTACCGGTAATTGAGAACAGCTTTGTATTCCGCTCCGCAAGCTGCGGCAGGGAAGAAAGCAGCGCCCAGGTGTACGGATGGCGCGGATCGTAGAATAGCTCTTCTACGTTCGCAAACTCGATGATCTGTCCTGCGTACAGAACGGCAACACGGTCTGCGATATTCGCTACGACACCAAGGTCGTGGGTAATAAACACGATAGTGTAGTTGTACTCTTTCTGAAGATCCTTGATCAGCTTCAGGATCTGTGCCTGAATCGTAACGTCCAGCGCAGTTGTCGGCTCATCGCAGATGAGGATCTTCGGACGGCAGGAAAGTGCAATCGCGATAACGATACGCTGTCTCATACCGCCGGAATACTGGAACGGATAATCATCGAAACGCTGCTCTGCGTTCGGAATACCAACCTTTTCCATCAGCTCAAGCGCCTGTGCTCTCGCTTCCACCTCGCTGACATCCTGATGTTTCATAATAACAGAAGTGATCTGTTTTCCGATCGTGATGATCGGGTTCAGGGAAGTCATCGGATCCTGGAATACGGTTGCAATTTTCTTACCACGGATCTGGCCCCAGTCATTCGGGTCCTGGATTTTTGCCAGGTTGATGATGCAGGTTCCGTGGAGCTGCTCCGGTGTCTCATCCAGATAGCGTACGCGGAAGGTAGCCTGGTCAAAAACGCCGTTTCGCTTCTGCTCATCGTTCAGATCCACACCGCGCTCCATTGCAGCTTTGAATGCCTCGTGCAGCTTTTTGATCATGCGGACTTTTTTGCGCAGTTTGTAACGTCCAACGGAAAGATAGATCTCTTTGGCAAGAATCTCATTTCTCTTTCTTGTCTCGTCCGTAATTTCTTTTGCTGTCAGGCCGGCATACTCTTTTTTGTACTCTGCCATCTTTGCATCATACGCCTGATTGTAGGCCGTATCGTTCATGGCAGCCTGTTTGTGTGCCTTGATTTTTTCCTCTTTTGCTTTCTGCAGAGCCTTGATCTCTCCATCCAGTCTGGAAATCTCGGCAGATGTCTCTTTGATTTTCGCTTTTTCTTTGGAAGTATCGAGTGTCTGCTTATAGTTGAAAAGTTCGGTTCTCTTTATTACAAGTTCCTTGATTTCAGCATCTGCTTTCTCACGCTCTTCCTCGCTCAGCGTCATTTTTTCTTCTTTTTCCTGCTCCAGCGCCTTCATTTTCAGGAATACTTCTGAACCATATTCCAGTTTGGAATACTCATTCAGTTTTTCCCAGGTGGATGCGATGGTCTTTTTCGCATAAGAGTTCAGCGGCACAACGGTATCGCTCAGCTCGGCATCGTTGAAAATGATATCTCCCTGGTCAATGAAGCCGTTGCTGTCCAGCATGCCCGCAAACGCTTTTGTGAATACGGATTTACCGGCACCGGACTCTCCTACGATAGCAATGGACTCATTCTCGTAAATATCCAGCGTTACGCCCCGGATTGCCGTCAGGATACGGCCGCGGACACGGAATTTTACCTGTAAGTCCTTAATCGATAATAATACTTTTTTATCTTCCATGCGGCTTTCCTTCCTACATATGTGTTCTCGGGTCGGACGCATCTCCAAGGTTCTGTCCAACTACATATAATACTACGGTGATGATTGAAGCGACAACAACCGGACTCCAGAACTCGAATCCCCATCCCGGTGTCAGCATGGCACCCTCAGCCTCATAGATCAGTCTTCCCAGAGACATGTCAGAAAGTCCCATACCGATGTAAGCCAGGAACACCTCGTAAGAGATGTAGGACGGAATCTCAGTTGCCGCCAGAGTAACAATGACAGATGTCATAAACGGAAGAATATTCTTCATCGCAATGCGGAAAATAGAGGTTCCGAGACATTTTGATGCCAGATTATACTCTCTGTCACGGATGATAACGACCTGTGTACGGATAAAATACGCGATGGCGAGCCATCCGGTAACGGTCAGTGCAAATACCATAGTCCAGAAGCTCGGAGAAAAGATAAGCACCAGGACGGAGATCAGAAGTACATACGGAATATTTCCGATGATGTTGTAAACCTCCATCATGAAGACATCAACCTTCTTCGAAAATCCCCAGACAGATCCGACAATCACACCAATCGAAAGGTTGATGAGCGCGCAGATAAATGCCAGGGAAACTGAAATTCTGGAACCAAACCAGACAGCATCAAAGGTTGACTGTCCGGAAGCACCGGATCCTAAAATCCAGTGAATATTGAATCCAAGCTGCTGCAAGGCTTTGCCTGGAGACAGATGTTTTGTCGCGCCGTTCATCAGATTGGCGAAACGGTCGTACTCCACAAAGAGCGGATACACATACGTCATCAGCAGAATCACACCCAGGAGGCAAAGTACGGCAATGTTGATTTTTTTCTTAAAAAATACGCGGAACACGGAATGCCAGTAGGAATATCTCGGAGCCGTAATTTTCTCAGACTCCAAACTGCTGTTATCTACAGGAGAAAACAGTTCTTCCTCAGACAGACCGAATTTATCTAAATCATAATTCATAAGTTCCTACCTGTCTTTCGTTGAGAATGAGATTCGCGGATCCACCATGGACATCAAAACATCGCCCAGGATGATGGAAATAACGGAGAGCACTGCGTAGAACAGTGTAACACCTACGATAACACCATTGTCATATTTGCTGATTGCTTCCGTCAGCAGATTACCGGCACCAGGTACTACGTACACACGCTCGGTGATGATGGCTCCGGTCAGTGCGAACAGTACGCTCGCCGGAACACCCTGCACGATCGGAATCGCTGCATTCTTCAAAATGTGTTTCGTAAAGATTTCTCCCTCTGTCAGACCACCGGATCTTGCGAATTTTACGTAATCGGAGTTCATCTGGTCGATCATGTATCGACGCAGCCATTTCATCAGGTTTGCCACCTGCGGCAGTGCCAGGGAAACGATCGGCAGAATATACATCAGCTTGCTCTTCGAATCCATGTCAAAGGTGGTCGGCAGACCAATTTTTCCTCCAATTGCTTTAAACAGGAAGATATAGGCCAGTGAAGGTACTGCTATAATAAATACAATATAGATGGTTCCAAGCTGGTCAACCAGTTTGTCTTTCTTTCTCGCCATCAGAATGCCAAGCGGCACTGCGATGAGATAGGAAAGAATTACGGCAATGATACCGATTACAAAGGAATAGCCGATTTTTGATTTACCACTCTTAACTGTATCCACGTTGGTATAGTCATCTGCGAACCGATCGGAATGAACAGCGCTTGCATCCTGAGATTCGTTCATATACGTTGCGCTGTGCAGATCGTCTGCACTGTATTCCACCAGACCGCTTGGATAGGTAATCTCCGATTTTACGTAGGATCCCTGTGCGCGGGTCATGGTCAGTGCTACATCCACACCCTCATTTACGGAATAGGACTTTCCTAAATTTATGGTGATTATATTCTGATGGAAATATGGGAATTTTGAGTCAAAGTACATCAGGTACTTGTGTGTTGTGCCATTTCCCATGATGGCCGGTGAAAATTTCTTTCCCCCATATACCGGATCGTGTAAGGTAAATGTAATCCCCCTCTTACCTTCTACCTTTGCAGCATCGTGAATGCTGTCGATGTTAATCAAACCGGAAAAATATTTTCCGAGACGCGTTGCAAGCGGAATATCCTTGTACGCAAACAGCTGCTGCTGTCCGCCGTTGGCATATTTTTTCTTGCCCATCATGATCGCGTCGTATCTTCTTACGGTGTAACCTTTTGCTTTATAATAAGCTGTAAATTCCTTTACATATTCAGATACCAGTTCTGAATCCTGGTCTTTCGTTCTTCCGAATGCTACTGCTTTGGATCTCGTATCCTCGTCAATTTCGCCTTTTGCTTTGAGAGCGTTCAAATAATCTGCATAGGTTACATAATCAAGATATCCGTATGTCTCCCACTTCTGATATTTGTACACCTTTTTCTGGTTATTGCTCTGATGGGAATAGGTGGCGTCCTGTGCGAAAATCAGATTTCGGTCCATCAGAGAATAGATCATAGTCATAACGCATCCAACGACGATTACTACGGAAACAAGGCCATGCAACAAACGCTTAAAAAGATATTTTGTCATATTCTCTCATTCCTTAACACAATATGACAGGGGAATGGCTTTTTTTGTCCCCATCCCCCTGCCGGTTTATTCATTGGCTTTCAACTGTTCTGGTCTTTCCAATTTTTACTTTTCAAAAATTAGAAGATACCGAAACATTTGGTCATGTATCCTTCGTAGTCCGGAAGCATGGTATCCAGATAAGAGCACGGATCACCAAAGTCCGGACTCCATCCGGAGACATCATATACGTCGTAGTTTTGTTCATAACCATAGTTTACATAGTATCCTGCATAGTACCATCCATCCATGTCTACGGCATCAACCAGATTGATCACAACTTTTCCGCCAAGGGCAGCCTCTACTGATTTCTTGTAGGAGTTTGCTTTGTTGGTGTAAACTTCTACTGCAGACGGATATGGATACTCAATCTGGATCGGGTTGCTCTCATCGATGGTGATGCCTTCTTCTGCGAGCTCCTCGATTGCGGTATTCAGTTCTTCTACTGCGTTTTCCGGATTGTACCATCCATCAAAACCATCACTGGTCTTGTTTTCGGCATCCCATACTTTGATCTTCACGCCGTCGGCGTCGATCTGTTTCTGTACGATTTCACCATAGTAGGTGCCTGCCGGGAAGGTTGTGTCGGTTCCATTGATCTGAATGGTAGTGTCTTTTGACAGGCTTACGAAATATCCCGGGGTAAAGGTATTTCTAAGAGAAGTATATTTCAGATCCTCGCCAACCTGCTGTGCATTGTAAGCGCCACGATCTGCCGCAAAGCTGATCGCTCTTCTGAAGTGCACGTTCTGCAGTGCTTTGTTTGTTCTCTGGATTTCTTCGTCAGACTTTGTACTCTTTGCTGTTGTTCCGTCGTTGGCATTTGCAGTCGCAGTACGGTTGATATTGTAGAATCCCATGTAGGAAGTAGCGTCGGTATCTGAAACTACTGCGTACTGGTCGTACAGACCTTCGGATTTTGCTGTTTCCATAGTGGAGGTGTTCAGGTTTACATAGTCAACGGTACCTGCTTTTGCATCTGTGTACATTTTGGTAACATCAGACTGGTCATTGAACAGCCAGGTCAGGGTTTTAATGTTTACGTTGTCTTTGTTCCAGTAAGAATCGCTCAGTTTGAATACGATGGTATTTTTCGCTGTAGCGTTGGTTACCAGGTACGGTCCGCAGTATGCGATCGAGTTGGAATCTTTTCCGTACTGATAATCTGCTGCGGAGGAATCATACTCAGCACCAAATTTACCGCCCTGGGACTGATAGTAGCTTCTGCTCATCGGCATGAAGATGGTGTAACCGAGCATAGTCTCAAAGTAGCTGCATGGCTCCTCAAGTGTGTACTCTACGGTATAATCATCTACTGCTTTCACACCAACCTCGTCGAAATCGGTAATTTCGCCGCTGATGTACTGGGATACGTTTTTGATCACGCCCTGTACCAGGTATTCCAGACCGCCCTGTGCATCACACATGTGCTGCATTCCGGCCACGAAGTCATCTGCTTTTACAGTATCCACTTCACGTCCCTGGGAATCAGTCCATTTTACATCTTTACGAAGGTGGAAGGTATAGGTCAGTCCGTCATCGGATACTTCATAGGATTCTGCCAGTGCCGGCTGCAGAGTTCCCTCTACATCGTACTCCATCAGTCCATCGTAAGTATTGATGATCGCATCGTTATCTGCCGCACGGGAAGTTGCAAGTCCGTCCCATGTTACCGGATCGCTCGAATACGGCATGGAGAAGCTGTCTTTTAAGGTGTAACCTTTTCCTGCCAGATATTCTTTTACCCAGCTCTCATAGGTTCCTGTTCCTTTGAGCTCATCCCATTTTGCTCTCATCTCGTTGTAATCTTCTGCTTTGATAAAGTCAGTTGTTACAACATACTGATGATAACGGTCCGTATCGCTTCCCCAAAGGGTATAGTCCTTAGTGTGCGGAGCCATTCTGTACATAGCGTACATACCACCTTTTGAGATGAGCGGGTACATCATGGCAGACTCCATCAGTTTTCCCTCGGCAACTGCCATCAGGGCATATCTCTCATCCACCGTTTCTGCTTCCTTGGCAGTAGCAAGTGCATCGTTGAAATCGCCCAGTGCCTCATTATAGAGCTCTGTGCTGGTCTCGTCGTATCCTTCCGGCATTTCGGATTCCTCTGCCTCGGCTTCACTCTCACTGCTTGCAGATGCGCTTGCATCACTTTCGGAAGACGCGCTGCTGCTTACGCTTACACTCTCATCTGCCGGATCAGAACTTCCGCTGCCGGAATTTCCGCAGGCAACCAGGCTTGCAGCCATACTCATAACAAGTAATGCGCTTACAATCTTTCTTTTCATAATTCTTCCTAACTCCTTTCATGGATTCGCGTTGTTTTTGCATCATCCGGATATTTGTCGGGACGGCTTCGCCATTCCACCGTTTTTCATTTTGGCACTTTACCACATCAAAACGAAGAGTACAAAAAGGAGATGCGTCCAACAAGATTTGTTTTCTTCATCCCTCATGCCCGTACATTTGTCCGTTTGTCCAAAAACAACTGCGTTCATTATAACCAGAACTCTCTCTGTTTGTCAATATCCGATGCAGGAGAAAAGTGTATAAACTGCATTTAAAGTAATCAAAATCCTCTATTTTCCTCTTTTTGGATATTGTTCTGATGCCGTTTTTCTATTTTCCTGTATTCTTCGGTTTTAGAATAAAAAAAATTACACAAATAATTGTTTCTTTCCATTTGCGTTCTGCAGTACTGTCTTTTTATTTCTGAAAAATGTGTTTCTTCTTATTAAATGCGTTTTACTTTTTGTCTTCGACAGTCTCCGGACTATTGACAGCAAAAAAAAATCCTGCTAATATTAATTTTAATAAGGAACCAGTGCAGTACACGGAAAACAGGCACCGCACGCGGCGTCTCTGATATCCTTGTCGGATACAGCAGACGCTTTTTTGCTTTCCTGTGTATCATCACTTCTGCATCCGTATCCGCACGAAAAGAAAAAAGGAGACTTCTTTTATGTATCTTTATAATTCTGCAACCCATAAAAAAGCTGAATTCCAGACACACACACCGGGCCGTGTAGAAATGTACACCTGCGGACCTACCGTTTATCATTTTGCGCACATCGGAAACCTGCGCAGTTATATTATGGAGGACGTTCTTGAAAAGGCACTCCGCTATGAAGGCTACAACGTCAACCGTGTCATGAACATTACCGACGTCGGCCATTTAAGCTCCGATGCGGACACCGGTGAGGACAAGATGGTCAAAGGTGCCAAGCGCGAGCATAAAACAGTCATGGAAATCGCACAGTATTACACCGATGCATTCTTTGCGGATTGCAAAAAGCTGAATATCAAGCGCCCGGATGTCGTACAGCCGGCGACCGGATGCATTGACGAATATATTAAAATCATTGAAAAACTGATGGACACCGGCTACGCTTACTTTGCCGGCGGAAATGTTTACTTTGACACCAGCCGTCTTGACCACTACTATGTATTCAACGACCACGACGAGGATGATCTTGCCGTTGGTGTCCGCGAGGGCGTAGAGGAAGATACCAACAAACGCAACAAAAACGATTTCGTTCTCTGGTTTACCAAATCAAAATTCGAGAACCAGGCGCTCAAATGGGACTCTCCATGGGGCGTCGGTTATCCGGGATGGCATATTGAGTGCTCCGGTATCTCCATGAAATACAACGGAGAATACCTCGACCTGCACTGCGGCGGCGTGGACAATGCCTTCCCGCACCACACCAACGAGATTGCGCAGTCCGAAAGCTACCTTGGCCATGCATGGTGCCCTCAGTGGTTCCATGTACATCACCTGAATACCTCGACCGGAAAAATGTCGAAATCAAAAGGTGAGTTCCTGACGGTTTCTCTTCTGGAAGAAAAAGGCTACGATCCGCTTATCTACCGTTTCTTCTGCCTGCAGTCCCATTACCGCAAAGCGCTTGTGTTTACGTGGGAGAACCTGGACAACGCAAAAATTGCCTACGACAAGCTGATCGCCCGTATCGCCGCTTTAAATCCGGAGAACGGATCCGTCGATGAAGCTTCCATGAGTGTTTTAAAAGAAAAATTCCAGAAAGCACTCGATGCTGACCTCAATACTTCGCTTGCCATCACAACGCTGTATGATGTCTTAAAGGCAGACATGAACGACGCAACGAAGCTGGCACTTCTCGACAATTTCGATCAGGTGCTCGGTCTTGCCCTTCTCTCCCATGCAGAGGCAAAGAGAAAAGAGGCCGCAAAGACAACTTCCGCTTCCACTGCATCCGGTTATCAGATTACCGGCGAGGGAGATCCGGAGATTGATGCGCTCGTTTTAAAACGATATGAAGCAAAGAAAGCCAAAAACTTTGCGGAAGCAGATAAGATCCGTGACGATCTGAAAGCACAGGGCATTGAAGTTGCCGATGTACGCGGCGGAGCCGTCTGGAAACGAATCTGAAAATCTTTTCGTAACCATACATTACAGGCAAAGAGAACTGTCCCAGGGCAGTTCTCTTTTTTGTGCCGTTCTTTACCCAAAGGAAGTCAAACAGCAGTAACTTCTGCCGTTCTTGACAGGAAAAGGCGGTGCCCCTGTTTTCGGGTACCGCCTTTTCCTGTCACTTTTGGTTTTCTTTGATTCTCTTTATTTAATGATACGAACCTTTAATACACCATCAACTGCTTCGAGGGCTTTTACTATCTCCTCGGTTGCTTCGCTTTCCAGATCCATCATCGTGTAAGCGTAATCGCCTTTACCTTTGTTTGTCATATCGCTGATGTTGACACCTGCATTACCCATAACGGTGGTGAATGCTCCCAGCATACCAGGGATATTCTTGTGGCAGATCGTCACACGGCCTGCGCCTGTGCATACACCCATGCTGCAATTCGGGAAGTTAACGGAGTTTCTGATGTTTCCGTTCTCAAGGAAATCACGGATTTCCTTAACTGCCATTACAGCACAGTTATCCTCGGACTCTTTTGTGGATGCTCCAAGGTGCGGGGTAACGATCGTTCCCTCTGCTCCGACTACTTTCGGATTCGCAAAGTCGGTTACGTATTTCTTCATCTTGCCGGCCTTTAAAGCCTCCAGAACGGCATCCTCGTCAACGAGAAGATCTCTTGCATAGTTCAGAAGAACGACGCCGTCTTTCATCTCATCGATTGCTGCTTTGTTGATCATGCCCTTTGTGCTGTCCATCAGCGGCACATGAATGGTGATGTAATCGCAGGTGCGGTAGATATCTTCCACGTTCTGGATGTGATGGATATCGCGGGACAGGTTCCATGCTGCATCGACAGAAATGTATGGATCGTATCCGTATACTTCCATACCAAGATGGGTGGCTGCATTTGCCACAAGCTGGCCGATGGCACCAAGGCCGATGATACCGAGTTTCTTTCCGCTGATCTCACAGCCGGCAAATTTCTTTTTCTGTTTTTCTGCCGTTTTTGCGATGTCGCCGTCTTCTTTGTCACTCTTCACCCATTCGATACCGCCTGCGATATCACGGGATGCCAGCAGCATGCCGGCAAGCACGAGCTCTTTGACACCGTTTGCATTGGCTCCCGGTGTGTTGAAGACCACGATACCCTGCTCTGCGCAGTCGGTAAGCGGAATGTTGTTGACGCCGGCTCCTGCTCTTGCTACAACGAGGAGGCTCTTCGGCAGCTCCATGCCGTGCATGGCTGCACTTCTGACGAGAACCGCATCGGCTCCCTCCAGGCTCTCGGTCTGCTGATAGTTTTCATTAAAGTTTGCAAGGCCTACGCCTGCAATCGGATTTAAGCAATGATACTGAAACATTAGAGATTTTCCTCCTCGAACTTTTTCATGAAGGCTACGAGTGTTTCTACGCCTTTTTTCGGCATTGCATTGTAGATGCTTGCACGCATACCGCCGACGGTACGATGGCCTTTCAGGTTCTCAAGTCCGGCTTCTTTGGACTCTTTGACGAATTTCGCATCCAGATCTGCATTTCCGGTGATAAACGGAACGTTCATCAGAGAACGGTCTTCCGGTACGACGGTTCCTTTGAAGAGCTTGCTCTGATCCAGGAAATCGTACAGAAGTTTTGCTTTTTCTTCGTTGCGCTGTTTCATAACTTCCAGGCCGCCCATTTTCTTCAGCCATTTGAAGACTTTGCCGCACATGTAGATGCAGTAGCAGTTCGGTGTGTTGTACAGGGAGCCTGCGTCTGCGTGTGTCTTGAATTTCATCATGGTCGGTGTTCCCGGCAGGACATCGTCGGTGATCAGATCGTCGCGGATAATGGAGATGACCATTCCGGCAGGTCCGATGTTTTTCTGGACACCGCCGTAGATGATGCCGTAATCGGAGACATTGACAGGTTCGGAGAGGAAACAGGAGGAGACGTCTGCCACCAGGGTTTTGCCCTTGGTATTCGGCAGTTTTTTGTATTTGGTGCCGTAAATGGTGTTGTTTTCGCAGATATAAACATAGTCGGCATCCGGGCTGATCGGAAGATCGCTGCAGTCCGGGATGTAGGAAAATGTTTTATCCTCAGAGGAGGCAATTTTGTTTGCCTTTCCGTATTTCTGTGCCTCTGCGTATGCTTTCTTTGCCCACTGGCCTGTTACGATGTAATCTGCGACACTGTTTTTCATCAGGTTCATCGGGATCATGGAAAACTGCAGGGATGCACCGCCCTGGAGAAACAGAACTTTGTAATTTGACGGGATTCCCATCAGATCACGAAGATCTGCTTCTGCCTCATCGATGATGTTCTGGAATACTTTGGAACGGTGGCTCATCTCCATGACGGACATGCCGCATCCGCGGTAATCCAGCATTTCCTCCTGGGCTTCTTTTAACACTTCCTCTGGCAGAACCGCCGGTCCTGCGGAAAAATTATAGACTCTGCTCATTTTTCTCATCCTCCTGTTTCTCTTTTCTGCACCAGATTACTCCGCACTTCGTGCTCCCGTAATCTGCAAAATATTCGTACTCCGCTCATTTTTCTCCGAAAAATGGCTACTTACTCATATTTTGCGGGTCCCAAGTTCAAAAATCTTCCTGTAAGCTTTGCTTGCGTCAGACTTTCGAACTTTTGCCCCTGGTGTTACTTTATCTTACTAGGAAACCACCGATAGTAGACCGATGGTTTCCATTGTAATCACATCTGTGCGATTCATGCGGTAATACGGTATTGCTTTACCACGTTGAAACTATGATACCTCTTTGTCAGAAACCTGTCAATCCTTTTCTTGTTCCTTTTTTGCCAGATCCTCTGCATCAAAGACATCCTCAATCGGAGCTCCTGCCGGTACCATCGGGAATACTTTTTCGTCGCAGTCGATCCAGACATCGATGAGCGCCGGTTTTCCGCCCTCAATTGCCTCACGGATGGCAGGACCCATCTCCTCTTTTTTCGTCACGCGGATGCCCTTTACGCCGAGCGCCTCAGCAACCTTGACAAAGTCTGCCTGATCCTGGAGAACGGTATTGGAATACCGTTTTCCGTAGAACAGCGTCTGCCACTGGCGTACCATGCCGAGTACGTGGTTGTTGACAACAACCTCGATGACCGGAATGTTGTGTCTGGAAAGTGTTGCCAGCTCATTCATGTTCATACGGAAACAGCCGTCACCTGCGATGTTGATGACCGTTTTGTCCGGGCGTCCCATTTTTGCGCCCATGGCTGCTCCAAGACCGAATCCCATCGTTCCAAGACCGCCGGAGGTCAGAAGCGTTCTCGGGCTCGTATAACGGTAATACTGCGCCGCCCACATCTGATGCTGTCCGACATCCGTTGTGATAATTGCCTGTCCGTCCGTTGCCTTATAGATCTCCTCGATCACATACGGTCCGGTAAGCCCCTCTTCATGCTTTAACGGATATTTTTCTTTCATTTCCCTGATCTTTGCAATCCACTCATCGTGGTGCATCGGCACCAGCTTCGCATTCAGCCGTTTTAAGACCTCTTTGACGTCTCCGATGATGCTCGACTCGACAACAACATTCTTGTTGATTTCTGCCGCATCCACATCGATCTGAACGATTTTTGCGTTATTGGCAAATTTTGCAGCGTTTCCGGTGACACGATCGGAGAATCTTGCGCCGAGCACGATCAGCAGATCGCACTTTGTCACGCCGTAGTTCGATGTTTTCGTTCCGTGCATACCGAGCATGCCGGTGTACAGCTCATCCGTTCCCGGGAACGCACCTTTTCCCATCAGGGTGTCGCAGACCGGTGCCTGGATGCGGTGTGCCAGTTCGCGCACTTCCTCGGACGCGCCGGAGATGATACTGCCGCCGCCCACGAAAATATACGGGCGTTTCGACTCCTGAATCAGGGATACGACGTGATCCAGGCCTTCTTCTGTAATTCTCTCAGTAAACGGTTCAATTTTCTCCGGAGTCTTCGGCTCGTACTCATACGTTGCCGCTGTGACATCTTTTGTAATATCGACCAGAACCGGGCCCGGTCTTCCGCTCTTTGCGATCGTAAACGCACGGCGCAGCGTATCTGCAAGAACGGTGATATCTTTTACAATCACACTGTATTTTGTGATCGGCATTGCGACACCCGCAATGTCAATCTCCTGAAAGCTGTCTTTTCCAAGCAGTGCCTTTCCTACGTTGCAGGTAATCGCTACCATCGGTGTAGAATCCATGTAGGCGGTTGCAATTCCGGTGACAAGATTCGTTGCGCCCGGGCCGCTTGTAGCCATGCAGACGCCTGTTTTTCCGGTAGCACGCGCATATCCGTCCGCCGCATGCGCAGCACCCTGCTCGTGTGAGGTCAGGATATGGTGGATTTCCGGATGACGGTAAAGTTCATCATAGATATTTAAAATGGTTCCGCCCGGATAACCGAACACGGTATCCACACCCTGCTCCTTCAGGCACTCGATAACAATCTGTGATCCAGTTAATTCCATGTCTGTATGATTCCTTCCTTATGTTTTTCGCTTTGTGTATGAAATCTGTTTATGAAATCAGCCATCCGAGAAAAAGCGCGTTCGGACGGCTGATATGATTTTATGATTTACGCGGGCAACGAGCCAAAGTCCGTGCTTGCACGAGACCTTGGCGACTGCCGCGATAACTATGAGAAACTCGCAGAGCGTGTTTCTCATAGTTTTTCTGAATTAGAACTCCAGAATAGCTCCCTTATTTGCACTGGAAACCATCTTTGCGTAGCGTTTCAGATAGCCTGTCGTTACCTTTGGTTCTCTCGGAGTCCATGCAGCTTTTCTGCGTGCCAGCTCTTCGTCCGATACGACAACCTCCAGCTTGTGCTCCGGAATATTGATACGGATCAGATCGCCTTCCTCAACGAGTGCGATCGGACCGCCCTCTGCTGCCTCCGGGCTTACATGACCGATGGACGCACCGCGGGATGCGCCGGAAAAACGGCCGTCCGTGATCAGGGCTACGGAAGAACCAAGTCCCATACCTGCAATGGCAGAAGTCGGATTCAGCATTTCACGCATACCAGGACCACCCTTTGGTCCCTCATAACGGATGACAACAACGTCGCCTGCCACGATCTTGCCGCCGCGGATTGCCTCGATGGCATCCTCCTCGCAGTCAAAGACTCTGGCCGGGCCTTCATGAACCTGCATCTCCGGAACAACGGCAGAACGTTTGACAACTGCGGTATCCGGTGCCAGGTTTCCTTTCAGAACAGCGATACCGCCGGTCTTGCTGTATGGATTCTCAACTGGACGGATGATCTCAGGATTTTTGTTGACACATCCTTTGATGTTCTCCCCTACGGTCTTTCCGGTTGCGGTCATGCACTCAGTGTGCAGCAGACCCAGTTTGTTCAGCTCGTTCATAACGGCATAAACACCGCCTGCCTCGTTCAGCTCCTCGATGTAGTGGTATCCTGCCGGAGCCAGATGGCAGAGGTTCGGGGTCTTCTCGCTGATGGCGTTTGCCATCTCCGGATTCAGCTCTACGCCTGCCTCATGCGCAATGGCCGGCAGATGCAGCATACTATTGGTGGAACATCCCAGTGCCATATCGACGGTCAGAGCGTTTAAGAATGCTTCTTTTGTCATGATGTCTCTTGGACGGATATCCTGTTTTAACAGCTCCATAACCTGCATACCGGCTCTCTTTGCCAGGCGCAGACGCTCGGAGTATACGGCCGGAATCGTTCCGTTGCCTTTTAAGCCCATACCGAGTACCTCGGTCAGGCAGTTCATGCTGTTTGCGGTGTACATACCGGAGCAGGAACCGCAGGTCGGGCACGCATTGCACTCGAAATCATAAACGTCTTCCTCTGTCATGGTTCCGGCAGCGTAGGAGCCGACTGCCTCGAACATGCTCGAAAGACTTCTCTTCTCGCCTTTTACGTGGCCGGCAAGCATCGGGCCGCCGCTGACAAATACGGTCGGAACATTGACTCTTGCTGCTGCCATCAGAAGGCCAGGTACGTTTTTATCACAGTTCGGGATACATACCAGGGCATCGAACTGATGTGCCATTGCCATACACTCGGTGGAATCGGCGATCAGGTCACGGGTAACGAGGGAATATTTCATTCCGATGTGGCCCATGGCGATACCGTCACAGACTGCGATGGCTGGGAACACGATCGGTGTTCCGCCTGCCATGGCAACGCCCATTTTTACAGCCTCTGTAATTTTATCCAGGTTCATGTGGCCCGGTACAATCTCATTGTAGGAGCTTACGATTCCTACGAGCGGTTTTTTCATCTCTTCTTCGGTCAGACCCAGCGCACGCATCAGAGAACGCTGCGGTGCCTGTGCGATTCCTTTTTTTACAGCATCACTTCTCATGATCTTTTCCTCTTTTCTTATCTTACAGTTTTATGCTAGAGTGTGTCTGAAAAACCATTTCCGCAATCTGCAAGCCTCACTTTGCGGTATATTTTCCCCTCATTCAGTTGACGTAGCCCGCTACGTCGCCCTCATTCGGACAAAATCTCCCACAAACTGGGACTCGCAACTTACGAAAAGCCTTTTTCAGCTTCACTCCAGTGCTTTTACCAGCAGATCTCCCATTTTGGAGGTGGAAACTTTAGTGCATCCCTCGGACATGATATCTACGGTGCGGTATCCATCTTTTAAGATTTTCTGTACCGCATTCTCAACTGCCTCTGCCTCTTTGTCGAGGTCCAGCGAGTAGCGGAGCATCATAGCTGCGGACAGAACGGTTGCGATCGGGTTTGCGATGTTCTTTCCGGCGATGTCCGGTGCGGAGCCGTGGCTTGGCTCGTACAGACCGAATTTTGTCTCATTCAGGCTGGCGGAAGAAAGCATTCCGATGGAACCTGCCACCATACTTGCCTCATCGGAAAGGATATCTCCGAACATGTTTTCCGTCAGAACCACGTCAAACTGGCACGGATTGTGAACAATCTGCATTGCACAGTTATCAACCAGCATATGCTCTAACGTAACGTCCGGATAATCTTTTGCAACATCCTCCACAACAGCTCTCCACAGACGGGAGGAGTCGAGAACATTTGCTTTATCTACACTTGTTACTTTTTTCTTTCTCTTTCTGGCGATGTCGAAGGCACGGATTGCAATACGGCGGATTTCAGGCTCGCTGTAAGTCAGGGTATCCGTTGCTTTTTTGATGCCGTTCTCTTCTACGGTGCTGCGCTCTCCGAAATACAGGCCGCCGGTCAGCTCACGCATGATCAGCATGTCAAAGCCCTCACCGATAATTTCTTCTTTTAACGGGCAGGCATCCTTTAATTCCTGATACAGGTACGCCGGGCGCAGGTTTGCAAACAGGCCTAACGATTTCCGGATTTTTAAAAGTCCGGCCTCCGGGCGCTTATCCGGGCTTAATTTGTACCATGGGGAGGTCTTGGCATCTCCTCCGATGGAGCCCATCAGAACAGCGTCACATTTTTTTGCTTCTTCTATGGTTTCATCTGTCAGCGGCACGCCGTGCACATCGATGGAGGCTCCGCCCAGCAGAAGGTTGGTATATTCAAACTTATGTCCATATTTCTCGCAGACGGCGTCCAGAACCTTTTTTGCCTCATCTACAATTTCCGGTCCGATTCCGTCACCGTGAATTAATCCAATACGGTATTCCATATCTTTCTCCCTCTTTTCTTCCGGCTGAAAAACCGTTCTATTTTCTCTGTGTCTATAGCATTTCTAAATTATACGCTATTATCGCCGTAATTTCAACACGAAATTTCTTTATCCCTAACGAAACGCAATAATCTTTTTGCTTTTTTGCTGTTTAAAAGAAAATTACGCGGCATTTTTCCCTCTTTTCCCCCGGTCTCGCCGCAGGGGCAATCCGGTCCGGAAGGCTTTTTACTCTACAGGAAAATTCCATAAAACTCTAATGGGCAAAAAAGCACAGGTACTCATCCTTTTTTTGAATACCTGCGCTTTTTACATACCTAGATCATGTTTATTTTTTCTTCTCTGTTTTCTCTTCAACGACTGCTGTTTCCGGTTTTTCAACCTCTGTGATCGCTGTTTTGCGCATCGGGATACGGCAGTTTTTGTTGTTTCCGAACTCTACGATGACATCGTCATCTGTGATATCGATGACTACGCCGTAGAAACCGCTTGTCGTTACGACTGCATCTCCGACTGCAAGGTCATTCAGCATTGCCTGCAGTTTTTTCTGTTCTTTCTTCTGCGGACGGATCATTAAGAAATACATCATACCGAACATGATGACCAGCCACATAATTAACATACCAGTGCTCATCACACCGCCGTTTGCTGCTGTTGTTGTTGCTAAAAACATTTTCTTTCCTCCTGTTATTCGAGAGTACATCCCGTTCTTTAGACACACCTATCATAATACACAATCCGGAACCAATGGGCAAGTCTTTTTTGGATATTTTCCCTACTTTCCAAAGATTTCATATATTACAATTCCGACCCTCGTCTCGATTGCACTGCGCCACATCTCAATATGGCTTCTCGCATTTCGCATGGCTCTGAACAGAGCTTACTTTTTGTCGTATTCCTCAAATCCGGCAAGCTTCGCACGTTTGTAGGAGGCAAAATTGCCCTCATCGAGTGCGTTTCGGATTTCTGTCATCATATTGTTGTAGAAATACAGATTGTGCAGAACACAGAGACGCATGCCGAGCATCTCTTTTGCTTTCAGCAGATGACGGATATAAGCTCTGCTGTAATGGCGGCATGCCGGACACTGGCAGCCTTCCTCGATCGGGCGCGGATCCAATTCGTATTTCTGGTTGAACAAATTCATTTTTCCATGATTTGTATAAACGTGACCGTGACGTCCGTTCCGGCTCGGATATACACAGTCGAAGAAATCAACGCCGCGCTCTACACCCTCGAGAATATTGGCCGGTGTTCCGACACCCATCAGATATGTCGGTTTTTCTTTTGGCAGATACGGAACCACTTCATCGAGAATATGATACATCTCCTCGTGTGTCTCTCCTACCGCAAGACCGCCGACGGCATATCCGTCAAGATCCATCTCGGAAATCCGTTTTGCATGATCGATACGGATGTCTTCATAGATTGCTCCCTGATTGATACCAAACAGCAGCTGGTGCTTATTGATGGTATCCTCTCTCTGGTTCAGTTCCTGCATTTTATCCTTGCATCGCTGCAGCCATCTTGCCGTACGGTCCACGGAATTCTGCACATAACGGCGGTCTGCCACACTCGATGGGCACTCGTCGAAGGCCATCGCAATCGTGGATGCCAGGTTGGACTGAATCTGCATACTCTCCTCCGGTCCCATAAAGATCTTTCTTCCGTCTACGTGGGAGTGGAAATAAACTCCCTCCTCCTTGATTTTCCGAAGGCCTGCAAGAGAGAATACCTGGAATCCGCCGGAGTCGGTCAGGATCGGTTTATCCCAGACCATAAACTTGTGGAGTCCGCCCATCTTCTTTACGACCTCGTCGCCCGGGCGCACGTGGAGGTGGTACGTGTTGGAGAGCTCTACCTGCGTGCCGATCTGCTGGAGATCCTCAGTGGAAACGGCTCCCTTGATCGCTGCCGCGGTTCCGACATTCATGAATACCGGCGTCTCGATATTGCCGTGCACGGTTTCCATGTGGGCGCGCTTCGCTCTTCCTTCCATTTTCAGAATTTTATACATAACGCTTTTCATCCTTTCTCATGATCCCTGCCGCCTGTTTTTCATGCAGGGCATACTATTTTTAGTATACAGGCAAAACCCGTTTTTGACAATGCCTGAATTTTCTTTTTTCTGCCTTTTTCCCTCCTGGTTTCTCCATTTTTCACAAGGACTTTATACTTTTTTCGTAAGACATCGCCCTTTTTCCAATTGTATTTCCTTATTTTTTGTCGTATAATGTGTTGAGATTGTTTCTTATTATAAAAGGAGTTTGATTCATGACTGATAAAAAATATACTCTCGGAATCGACATCGGTTCCACCACTGTTAAAATTGCGATCCTCGACGAAGAAAACCAGCTTCTCTTTGCCGATTACGAGCGCCATTTTGCAAACATTCAGGAAACCCTTGCCCACCTGCTCGGGGAAGCACACGAAAAGCTGGGCGAACTGACCCTGCAGCCGGTCATCACCGGTTCCGGCGGACTTGCGCTTGCCAACCACCTCGGCATCCCGTTCACGCAGGAAGTTATCGCGGTTTCCACTTCGTTAAAAGCACTCGCTCCGCAGACCGACGTTGCCATCGAGCTCGGCGGTGAGGATGCCAAGATCATCTATTTTGAGGGCGGCAATGTGGAGCAGCGTATGAACGGTATCTGCGCCGGCGGCACCGGTTCTTTCATCGACCAGATGGCTTCTCTTCTGCAGACCGATGCAACCGGACTCAACGAATACGCGAAGCATTACCAGGCGATTTATCCGATCGCAGCACGCTGCGGTGTATTCGCAAAAACCGATATCCAGCCGCTCATCAACGACGGTGCAACAAAAGAGGATCTTTCCGCTTCCATTTTCCAGGCAGTTGTCAACCAGACCATTTCTGGTCTTGCCTGTGGTAAACCGATCCGCGGCCACGTTGCCTTTCTCGGCGGCCCGCTGCACTTCCTCTCGGAATTAAAGACAGCATTCGTCCGTACCTTAAAACTGGATAACGAGCATACAATCGTACCGGACAACTCCCACCTGTTTGCAGCCATCGGTTCTGCGATGAATGCAGACGGAAAAACCGAGATTTCCCTTCTCGCACTGAAAAAACGGCTCGAAGAGAAAGTTGCTATCGATTTTGAGGTTGCCCGTCTTGAGCCGCTGTTTAAAGATCAGGCCGAGTATGACGAATTTCTGGCGCGCCAGAGTGTCAACAACGTCGTGACCGCCGATCTTTCCACCTACGAAGGAAACTGTTATCTCGGTATTGATGCCGGTTCCACGACGACCAAAGCTGCACTCGTCGGCGAAGACGGTGCTCTTCTCTATTCCTTCTACAGCAACAACCACGGAAATCCGCTCGGCACATCGATCCGCGCGATCCAGGAGATCTACTCCAAACTGCCGGATTCCGCACAGATCGCCTGGTCCTGTTCGACCGGTTACGGCGAGGCGCTCATCAAAGCTGCACTGATGCTGGATGAGGGTGAGGTAGAGACGATTTCCCATTATTACGCTGCCGCATTCTTCGATCCGGAAGTCGACTGTATTCTCGACATCGGCGGCCAGGATATGAAGTGCATCAAGATCAAAAACGGCACTGTAGACAGCGTACAGCTGAACGAGGCATGTTCCTCCGGCTGCGGTTCCTTCATCGAGACGTTCGCGCAGTCCCTGAACTACAGCGTGCAGGATTTCGCGCATGAGGCGCTGTTTGCAAAACACCCGATCGATCTTGGTACCCGCTGTACCGTATTTATGAATTCCAAGGTAAAACAGGCGCAGAAAGAGGGCGCATCCGTCGCCGATATTTCTGCCGGACTTGCCTGCTCCGTTATTAAAAACGCATTATATAAGGTAATTAAAGTTTCGGATGCCACCGAGCTGGGACGCCACATCGTCGTACAGGGCGGTACGTTCTACAACGACGCTGTTCTCCGAAGCTTTGAGCGGATCGCCAACTGCGAAGCCATCCGCCCGGACATCGCCGGCATCATGGGTGCGTTCGGTGCGGCGCTGATCGCAAGAGAGCGCTACTCCGCCGATCAGGAGACCACGATGCTCTCCATTGAAAAGATCAACGAGCTGAAATATTCGACCACGATGGCAAACTGTAAGGGATGTACGAACAGCTGCCGTCTGACCATCAACAAATTCTCCGGCGGCCGTCAGTACATCAGCGGAAACCGCTGCGAGCGCGGTATCGGAAAAGAGAAAAACAAAGATCATATTCCGAACCTGTTCGAATACAAATACAAACGGATCTTCGGCTACCAGCCGCTGCCGCAGGATGAAGCGATCCGCGGAGAGGTCGGCATTCCGAGAGTCCTCAATATGTTTGAGAATTATCCGTTCTGGTACACCTTCTTTACGCAGCTGAAATACCGCGTGGTACTCTCTCCGACCTCGAGCCGCAAGATCTACGAGCTCGGTATTGAGTCGATTCCAAGTGAATCCGAGTGCTATCCGGCCAAACTGGCGCACGGCCATGTGACCTGGCTCTTACGCCACGGTGTGAAGTTCATCTTCTACCCGTGTATCCCGTACGAGCGCACCGAGTTCCCGGAAGCCATCAACCACTACAACTGCCCGATCGTTACCTCGTATGCGGAAAATATCAAAAACAACGTGGACGAGCTGCAGGACGATTCCATTACGTTCCGCAATCCGTTCCTTGCGTTTACGAGTGAAAAGGTGCTTGCCGATGGTCTTGTCAAAGAGTTCTCCGGTCTGCCGGAGGATGAAGTCCGTGCTGCTGTTCATGCCGGATGGGAAGAGCTTGGTGCTGCAAGACGCGATATGCAGAAAAAAGGCGAGGAAACGCTTCAGTATATGAAAGAAACCGGCCGCAGAGGCATCGTGCTTGCCGGCCGTCCATACCACATCGATCCGGAAATCCATCACGGTATCCCGGATATGATCAACTCCTACGGACTATGCGTGCTGACGGAGGACTCTGTTTCCCATCTGGCACCGCTCGAGCGTCCGCTCCGTGTCAATGACCAGTGGATGTACCACACCCGTCTGTATGCAGCTGCAAACTATGTAAAGACACGCGACGATCTTGACCTGATTCAGCTGAACTCGTTCGGCTGCGGTCTCGACGCCGTTACCACCGATGAGGTTTATGAGATTCTGACCAGAAGCGGCAAGATTTATACCTGCCTGAAGATCGATGAGGTCAACAACCTCGGCGCTGCCAGAATCCGTGTCCGCTCTCTGCTCGCTGCCCTCCGTGCACATGACCGGAAACAGGCGGTACGCGAGATTCTTCCGTCCTCGATCCAGAAACCGGTCTTCACGAAAGAAATGCGGAAAGACTACACCATCCTCTGCCCGCAGATGTCACCGATCCACTTCTCGCTTCTGCAGCCGGCGTTCAACGCAGCCGGATACAATCTGGAAGTGCTTCCGAACGACAACAAAGAGGCGGTCGATGTCGGACTGAAATACGTCAACAACGATGCCTGCTATCCGTCTCTGATGGTAGTCGGACAGATTATGCAGGCGCTGCTCTCCGGCAAGTATGACCTGAACAAAGTGGCTGTCATCATGAGCCAGACCGGCGGCGGCTGCCGTGCTTCGAACTACATCGGATTTATCCGCCGTGCGCTGGAGAAGGCCGATATGACGCAGATTCCGGTCATCTCGATTAACTTGAGCGGTCTGGAGGAAAATCCGGGCTTCAAGATCACGCCGGATCTTGCGATTCGTCTCTGCTATGCAGCAGAATTCGGCGATATCATGATGAAATGTATTTACCGGATGCGTCCTTATGAGCAGAAAAAGGGCACGACAGACCGGATTCACAAGAAATGGGAGAAGATCTGTATTGATTTTGTTTCGGCAAAACATTTAAGCCATACCCGCTTTAAACAGATCTGCCGCACGATGATCCGCGACTTTGACCATATTCCGATTACGGATGAGAAGAAACCTCGCGTTGGTATTGTCGGCGAGATTCTCGTTAAGTTCCTTCCGGCGGCGAATAACCATCTGGCGGAGCTGCTCGAAAGTGAAGGTGCGGAGCCGGTTGTGCCGGATCTGATTGATTTCTTCTGCTACTGCTTCTACAATACGAATTTCAAGGTGGAGCACCTTGGCTTCAAGAAGAGTTCTTCGATGCTCGGAAATACGGGTATCAAGCTGATCAACTGGCTACGGAGTGCGGCTGTTGCAGAGTTCAAGAAGAGTGAGCATTTTGATCCGCCGGCTGACGTACGGGATCTGGCCAAATATGCTTCTCCGATCGTCTCCTGCGGCAACCAGACTGGTGAGGGATGGTTCCTGACCGGCGAGATGATGGAGCTGATCCACAGCGATGTTTACAATATCGTCTGCATCCAGCCGTTCGCGTGCCTGCCGAACCATATTGTCGGCAAGGGTGTTATTAAGGCGATCCGCAAAGAGTATCCGAAAGCGAATATTGTGGCGGTTGACTACGATCCGGGCGCTTCGGAGGTTAACCAGCTCAATCGTATTAAGCTGATGCTTTCTACTGCGAATAAGAACCTGAAGCAGGAGCCAAATGGCGAGAAAGACGCGTAAAATTACATAATATATTTTCTGAACATCAAAATAAATCCCCGGCCGGAAAGCTGTTATCAAGGCTTTCCGGCCGGGGATTCGTTTTGCTTTTGTTTTGTTGTTTTTAACGGTAAATCCGCAGAATATGCAGGACTTTTACCAGTTTGGTTCCCATTGGCATGCGGCGCATTTCGGCTTCGGTTGTGCCGGTTACGACGACGAAGGCGATCAGGTAGACGACAATGGCGATCAGAATCGCGATCAGCATGCTGATGGACGGGCGTTTGGTGATGGCAAAGAGGCCGTAGTAAACAACCCAGGTTACGACTCCCATGATGGCGGCTGCGATCAATGGTTTTACGTAGGTGTTTTTGAACTCGTTGCGGAAGTTCAGGTGTTTGCGGATCGAAAGGTTATTCAATACGCACATGCTCAGCGAGAACAGGATTCCTGCGAAGACAACGGCATAGATGTTTGTCTTCGGGAAGACTGCGAGGATCAGAGCCAGGACGATGAGGTCCATTCCGAGGGAAATGGCTGCGTTATGCAGGGCTTTTTTCTGCTGGCCGATGGACTGCAGGACGCTGTTGGTGATGGTGGACAGGGCCGAGAATACGACCGAAACGGCGCCCATCATCAGCAGTTTTCCGGAAAGGCTGGAGCTTGACGGGAACAAGACTCCTGTGATCGGGAATGCGAGTACGCCAAGGCCGACGGCTGCCGGGATGGAGATGAACATCGTCAGGCGGATGGTCTCGAGGATTTTGTCGTTTGCCTCATCAAGGTCACCGGTTGCATAGCAGGAGGACACCTCCGGCATCATGGCGGATGCAGATGCACTTGCCATGGCAAGCGGAACGTTGATCAGGGTGACGTAGTAGTTGGAGAACTCTCCGTATGCAGCGTTCAGTGCTTTCTGGTTTTCACCGTGCCATCCGAGGATGGTGAAGAACAGGTAGTTGTCCAGGTAAGCGTTGCAGTTGTAAATAAAGGTCGTAAAGATGACCGGCGTTACCATCAGGAAAAGGACCTGGAAAATTTCACGGTAGGATTCTTCACGGTGATGTGTGTCTTTGGCAGCTTTCCGCAGAATTGTTTTCCGGTTTACGCCGTAAACGATCAGCATAAAGCAGAGGCCTGCCAGAACACCGGCTCCTGTTCCGAGGGTTCCGCCGGCGGCACCGAATTTGGCATGTTCGGTATCGTTTGTCGCGAACTGCTGGATGAAGAACCAGGCGGCGCCAATACTGAATGCGGCGTTGAATACCTGCTCGATGATCTGTGAGATCGAGGTCGGCATCATCGTGCTGTGGGCCTGGAAATAACCGCGCAGAACGCCGAGAACAGCCGAGAAAAAGATGGTCGGCGCCAGTACGCGTAAGGCAAGGAGTGCATTCTGCTGGTTATACGGCAGAAGGAATTTTCCGCCGAAAAATGCCACCAGTGCAGCGATTCCGCCGACAATTACCGCATAAATCAGGGCACCGTGGAAGACGCGGTGTGCGTTGCGGTACTCTTTTAAGGCCAGGCGCTCGGATACGATTTTCGACACTGCCATCGGAATACTGTAGGACGAGATCAGCAGCAGGATCGTGTACAGATTGCTCGCTGTACTGTAATAGCCAAGTCCCTCATTTCCAATGGTTTCGCCGAGCGGTGACCGGTACAGCAGGCCGATCACACGCGAGATAATCGTTGCGGCCATTAAAATAGAAGTATTTCTCAGTAACGTATTTTTCTTTTTACTCATTCTTTCGCTCCCCGGATTACATTTTCGATCTGCCAGTCAATCGGCGCAAGACCGTTTTCCTCCAGATATTCATTCGTTCTGGAAAACGGGTGGCTGCCGAAAAATCCGCGGTATGCAGAAAGCGGGCTCGGATGAGCGGACATCAGCACCAGATGCTTCGGATTGTGGATCATCTCTTTTTTGCGCTGTGCCGGTCTTCCCCAGAGTATAAATACCATCGGGCGGTCCTGCTCGGCGAGCACTTTGATTGCCGCGTCGGTGAACTGCTCCCAGCCGATTTCCTTGTGGGAATTTGCCTGATGTGCACGTACAGTCAGCACTGTATTCAGCATTAAAACACCCTGCCGTGCCCATTTTTCGAGATATCCGTTGTTCGGGATATAGCATCCCAGATCGTCCTCAAGTTCCTTGTAAATGTTGACCAGGGACGGCGGAATACTTACCTCTGGTTTTACAGAAAAGCAGAGCCCGTGCGCCTGTCCCGGCTCATGGTACGGATCCTGGCCCAGGATGACCACTTTTACCTGCTCAAGCGGGGTAAAGTGGAACGCATTGAAAATATCATCAGCCGGTGGATAAATAGTGTGAGTTTTATACTCCGCACCCACCGTCTGAAACAGTTTTTTATAGTAGTCTTTGGAGAATTCTCCCTTCAGGGCATTTGCCCAGCTTCCGCTAAGAGGCGGCATATCGTTTTCTTCCTTCCTTTTACAGGCGGACCGGCACATTACGGCCTGCCAGATATTCTTTGACTTCACGAATTTCCAGTTCTTTGTAGTGGAACAGGGATGCGGCGAGGGCTGCATCGGCTTTTCCTTCGGTTAAGGCATCATAAAAATGCTCCAGCGTTCCTGCGCCGCCGGATGCGATGACCGGGATGCCGACGCTCTCTGCGATCGTTCTTGTCAGCTCGATATCGTATCCCGCCTTTGTTCCGTCGCAGTCCATGCTGGTGAGCAGAATTTCTCCGGCTCCGAGGCTCTCGGCTTTTTTCGCCCACTCGACGGCGTCGATGCCGACATCGATCCGGCCGCCGTTTTTGTAGATATTCCAGCCGCTTCCGTCAGCTCTCTTCTTCGCATCGATCGCAACGACCACGCACTGGCTGCCAAATTTCTGCGCCGCATCGTGGATCAGCTGCGGATTGTTGATTGCGGAGGAGTTGATCGAAATTTTGTCGGCTCCCTCGCGGAGCAGCATCTTGAAATCGTCTACGGTACGGATTCCGCCGCCGACGGTGAATGGGATGAAGACGTTTGCTGCTACTTTGCGCACCATATCGATGACCGTTCCTCTCTGGTCGGAGGAGGCGGTGATGTCGAGGAACACAACTTCATCGGCTCCTGCCTTGTCGTACGCTTTTGCAATCTCCACCGGGTCTCCGGCATCTTTTAAATCGACGAAATTAACGCCTTTTACGACTCTTCCGTTTTTTACATCCAGACATGGGATAATTCGTTTTGTAAACATCGCTTAGTCCTCCTCTCCAATTTCCGCAAAGTTTTTCAGAATGGCAAGTCCAAGATCTGAACTCTTTTCCGGGTGGAACTGGCAGGCAAACAGATTTCCTTTTTCCACGGATGCATGGATGTGTGTACTGTACTCTGTCGTTGCTTTTATAATTTCCTCCTCTTCTGCTTTCAGATAGTAGGAGTGGACAAAGTAGACGTAAGACTCCTGCGAGATGCCTTTGAATAAGCGTCCCTCGTTCTGCAGATGGATGGAATTCCAGCCCATGTGCGGAATCTTTAAGCCCTCTTTGTCCGGAATCCGAAGGATTTCTCCTTTTAACAGGCCAAGGCCTTCCACGCCCGGGCTCTCCTCGCTGCGTTCAAACAGGATCTGCAGTCCGAGACAGATTCCAAGAAACGGAGTCCCTTTTTCTACGATTTCATGAATGACCGGTACCAGATGATAGCGGTTCAGATTTTCCATCGCATCTCCAAAATTGCCGACACCCGGCAGAACGACGTGATCTGCGCGCTTTAATACTTCTGGATCCCTGGTCAGTACGACCTCTTTTCCAAGGCTTTGAAAGGCTTTTTCCACGCTTTTTATATTTCCGGCATCATAATCGATCAGTGCAATCATAGGTGGGTCCTCCTCGTTTGTTATTTCAGTCCATGCCCCTGTCATTGGGGGCATCTCTGCTGTTCTTTTGCAAACAGTACACTTCATTCTAACATACAGTTTTCTAAAATTCAAATTTTGAAGGTTATAAAATTATACAAAAATACAGAAATTCTTAAGATTTCTTTTACTCCCGCTCTTTTCTTTCTTTTTATACTGGACAAATGGCGGGCATCACGCTACAATAAGAGCGTTGCACTAAGAAACGATAACATTTTGTAAAAAACGAGAGGTGTATATGATTACCAAATATCTGATTGTATTTTTGATTTCCATGGTTCCGCTCATCGAGCTGCGTGGTGCGATTCCGTACGCGGTAGCTTTCCATATTCCGACGCTTCCTGCCTATCTGATCGCCGTCATCGGAAATATACTTCCGGTTCCGATTATTTTCCTGTTCGCTCGAAAGGTTCTTGTCTGGGGATGTGATAAAAAGTATATCGGAAAGTTCTTCACCTGGTGTCTGGAAAAAGGCGAAAAAGGCGGGGAAAAATTGAAAGCAAAAGCCGGCCGCGGACTTCCGCTCGCCCTGCTGCTCTTCGTCGGCATCCCGCTCCCGGGAACCGGCGCATGGACCGGCACACTGGCCGCAAGTATCCTCGATATGGACTTTAAGACCAGCGTTCTCGCCGTCATGGGCGGTGTTCTCCTCGCAAGCGTCATCATGCTGCTTGCAAGTTCCGGCGTATTCGGGGCAATTGGGGCGCTTCTGGCGTAAACGGCTCTGCTTCCGTTTCAATTCCATAAAATTTGGCTTACAGCCGCACAGATTTGTTTTTCCGATCTGTGCGGCTGTTTTTGTATAACTTTTTTCTAACAGAAATTTTCCCTGCTGTTTCCTGTTCACGTTTTTCCGGATCGAATTCTGTTTCTTTTCTTCCAGTATTTTCTTGTACTATTTTCATTTTTTCTCTTGAACATTCGTTCGATTTGTGTTACACTTCTTTTATCGAACAGTTGTTCTTTTCATAAAATACCTGTTATCTTATTGTTTTACTTTTATTCGTATTCATTTGGACATAGAAAGGAATTTTTCTGCCATGCAGTTATCATCACAAACACTTTCTCTCTCCGAGAAGCTGAATCTTCTCGCTGACGCGGCCAAATACGACGTTGCGTGCACTTCCAGCGGTGTGAACCGTGCCGGAAAACAGGGACATCTCGGCAATTCGGTCTCCTGCGGTATCTGCCACAGCTTTTCTTCCGACGGACGCTGTATCTCTCTGTTGAAAATTCTGCAGAGCAACGACTGTATCTACGACTGTAAATACTGCGTCAACCGCGCCGGGAATGACCGGCAGCGCGCCACGTTTACACCGGAGGAGGTCTGTACACTCGTCACGGAATTTTATCGCCGAAACTATATTGAGGGACTCTTTTTAAGTTCCGCTGTCTGCAAAAATCCTGCCCATACGATGGAGCTCATGTACCGCACTCTGCATCTTTTACGTAATCGTTACCGCTTTAACGGCTACATCCACGTCAAAGCTATCCCGGGCGCGCCCGTCGAGCTGATCGAAAAGACCGGCTATCTCGCCGACCGCATGAGCGTCAATCTGGAACTCCCGACCGGAGAAGGGCTGCAGAAACTGGCCCCGCAGAAGACACAGAAAGCGATTTTAAAACCCATGCGCCAGATCCAGTCCGGTATTGTAGATTACCGGCTGACCGCAGGGAAAAGCGCTTTTTTAGAGCGTTCCTCGGGAAACCGCTATCTCTCCCACTCCATTTTCGATACACGAAAGCAGATTTCCGCCTCCGCTGCCGATCTGGGCTGGATCTCTTCCTCCTCCGCGCGGTCACTGCCGGAAAAGGAACGCTCTGCTCCCTTCGTTCCTGCCGGCCAGAGCACGCAGATGATCATCGGTGCGACAAAGGAAAACGATTACCAGCTTCTCTCCACCTCACAGCTTCTCTACCAGCAGTATGACCTGAAGCGCGTCTTTTACTCCGCCTACATTCCGGTCAACGAGGATTCCGCCCTGCCCTCACGTGAAACCAAGCCGCCGCTTCTTCGGGAACACCGCCTTTATCAGGCAGACTGGCTGCTCCGCTTCTACGGTTTTCAGGCGGATGAACTGCTCGATGAAGCCCACCCGAACTTTCATGCACAGCTCGACCCGAAATGCGACTGGGCGCTGCGCCATATGGAGCTGTTTCCGGTGGAGATCAACACGGCTGAGTATACCGACCTTCTGCGCGTTCCCGGCATCGGGCCGAAATCGGCCATGCGGATTGTAAAGAGCCGCAGAAGCTCCCATCTTTCATTTGAGCACCTGAAAAAGATCGGTGTGGTGCTGAAACGCGCCAAATATTTTATCACCTGCGAGGGAAAAATGATGTATCACATGCGGCTGGAACAGCAGTTTCTGACCCGGCAGCTCACGGGAGAGGAAGCCGCCTCCAACTGGGAGGTTTCCCATCCGGAACAGTATCAGCAGCTTTCTCTGTTTGATGCTGCCGTACCTGGGCATATATAATCCCGGGCGTTCTTCTCACGGAAAAGCCTTTTTGCAGAAGGCTGTTGTCTGTATCAATTGATTTCAGAAAGGATTTTATTATGACTGTTTACACCTGCAGCCCGGATCTTGCGTCGATCCTGACCTGCATCTATGAAGCCTGGAATTCCCGTCTCGGCTACCGCAATGTACGGCTGATGACGGAACCAGTCGGCAATCTGGAGCTGTTCTGCGATTACTGCCATGTTGAGCCGGACACAGAAAAAGCCGCCAGCGTCACGCGATCCATTCAAAAGAAGATCGGCGCAGCAGCCTGGCGGCTCGTCTATCTCTGTGCAATGTCCGAGAGAAGCGACGCTCCCGACATCATTTATCGTTTTCTGCTCTACGGCTTTTCCTATGGAAAGGATACCCTGCATATGCTGCAGGAACCGGCGGTATTCCACGCTTTTGAAGTTTCCCGTCAGGTCACAAATGAAGCGCATTCGTTCCGGGAATTTATCCGTTTTACAAATATTTCCTCCGGTTTTCCGATCCTGGTCTCGCATATTTCCCCGAAAGCCAATGTGCTGACCCTGGTCGCTCCCCATTTTTCTGACCGGCTTCCCTCAGAAAACTGGATGATTCTCGATGATAACCGGCAGCTTGCCGTCGTGCATCCCGCTGACCGGCCCTTTTATCTGACCCGTCTTTCTCCGGATGAAATAGAACGCCTTTCCCTCACGGAATCCACTTCGGATCCTTACGAAGAACTCTGGAAAGGATTTTTCACCGCAATTGCCATCAAAGAGCGTTCCAATCCCGACTGTCAGCGTACGCATCTGCCGCTCCACTACCGGGATCATATGCCGGAATTTAAAAATCTTTAGAGTCTTAGAATTTTTCCAGCTGTTCCATGTTCAGCACAAACACAGTACAGCCTCCTGTCTGGGTATCAATCGGAACAGAGCAATTTCCGCCCGGGCAGAAGTTTCCGCTTTCCATCGGGGTGGCCGCATAGGTAACTGTTTTCCGAAGCCCTGCTTCCTGTTTTAAGATCGCAAGCACAGCGTCGAGCTTATGATCATCGGTTCCGATCAGCAGTGTTGTGTTCTTCTCCTTCAGGAAACCGCCGGTCGTGGCAAGCTCCGTCACAAAAAAGCCTTTTTTGTTCAACTCGGCAATGGTGTCTGCCTCGTCCTCTTTCCGTAATACAGCAACAATTAACTTCATACAAATTCCTCCTCGCATCCTCCGGTCAAACGGATTCTGATTTTTGAAAAGTCAGCTGCTTATGCCGTATGGCACATTGCATTTTTCTGTTTTCACAGTAAAAATAGCATAATGTCACGGAAAAAGAAAGTCTTTTTTTACTTTTTCACTTCAAATCCGTATGACACGGTTCCATTTTCGAATACCGCGTCCACTTCGTAGATGTAGCCGGCCTCTGCTCCCGGAATGCTCCAGCTCTCCGCATGCTCCACAGAAACACTTTCTCCCTCCGGGTAACCATTACCAAAGTTCTGCCCCCGGTCTTCGGCCGGCCATCTTTCTGCTGTGACAGAATCCGGCTCCTCCGAGAAGACAAGCTCCAGATCGGTTTTTCCTTTGTCATTTGCTGTATTCAGATCATTCAGTTCCGTCCATTCCAGAATGAACGCACTGTCCGCAACGACGTTCTGACCATTACCGTCCTCATCAACATAAGACCAGGTATAACCTCCCTGTGTTGCCATAGCTGTCACCTGGGCATTTGGCTGTGTGTAGCACAGACTCAGAAACGGAATTTCCGATGGATCCTTTTCCGGCAGAATCTGGGAAAGTTCCTCATCGAATTTTTCTGCATCCGCCTCCGTGCCGCCGCTGATTCTCATAATACGACTGATGCCCGGATATTGTCCCGGATAGGAGTTCAGCATAATACCGTCGCCCTCCACTTGAAGAAAATCTCCTTTTTTGATCTCGGACGGATCAATGGCATTTCCATTTTCATCGTAAAGTGTGTCGGACGGTGTATGTGTCACATAGATGTTTCCGTGTTCCAGATCTCCCAGGTACCATAACCCGGAATCTTCTGCAAGAAATACGGCTTTCTGTACTTCTTCTGCCCTATTGCTGTCCGCTGCGGTACTTGCTGTATCTGCATTCAGATTTCGGTCCCGTTCCGTTTTCATATAGATTCCGCCTCCAATCAGCGCGGCGGCAAATACAACACCGGTCACTCCAAAAATAACTGCGTTTTCTTTTTTCATAAGCGTATTCTTCCTTTCCTGTTGTTTTCCCGTTTTTTTACACGACTTGTTTTATCTTTCTGCAAGACATGCAAGAAACGGTTCCCCGTATTTTTCAAATTTGCTCTCGCCGACACCAGAGACCGCCAGCATTTCCTCTTTGTTGGACGGTTTCTCCATCGCCATCTGGATCAGTGTTTTATCCGAGAAGATAATATACGGCGGCACTTTATGCTCCTTTGCAAGCTCCATCCGGAGTGCCCGCAGTTTTTCGAATACCGCGGCCTCCTCGTTGGAAAGATCCTTTGCCGCTGCCGAGGTTTTTGTCTTTGTCTTCTCTTTTGCGGCTTTCAGAATCCGTTTTTCTTCTTTCGCCATCTTCATCAGCATCGTGCCGTCCTCATCCAGCAGCTCCGATGCTTTGGGTAGAAGACGCACAATACTGTAGGTGTCGGCTGTTACATAGAGATATTCCCGTACCTGCAGCTCGTTTAAGATCTGGCGCAGACGGTAAACCGGCTCTTTTGACAGCTCCCCGTAATGGGAATTTTCATCCATATGGTACTGACGGATTTTCGCAGTGTTTGCGCCGTGCAGGGTATCGAGAATCACCGTCGTGCCGTAGCGCTGTCGGCATTCCCGCACACAGCCCAGAATTGCTTTTGCCGCCACTGTTACATCCACTGTCTCAAATTCCGAGAGGCAGTTGGAACAGTTTCCGCAGTAGTTGGAACCGTATTCTCCGAAATACCGCAGGATATAGTCTCTCAGACACTCGTGCGTGAAGCAGTAGAATGTCATCTTTTTCAGGCGTTTCTCCTCCCTCTGGCGGATCAGCGCTGTCGTCTCGGGATCTTCACTCTCCTGTGCCATATTTTCGATAAAGAACTGGTTTGTGATCACATCCTGTCCCGCATACAGCAGAATACATTCCGCCGGAAGGCCGTCCCTGCCTGCTCGTCCGGCCTCCTGATAATAGCTTTCCATGTTTTTCGGCATATTATAATGGATGACGTACCGCACATTCGATTTATCGATTCCCATGCCGAAGGCGTTTGTCGCTACCATGATCTGCTTCCGGTCGTAAATAAAGTCTTCCTGGTTTTCTTTCCGTTCCAGATCGGAAAGGCCCGCGTGATATCTTGTGACAGAATACCCTTTCTGTTCGAGCTTTTCACAGACCTCCTCCACATTTTTTCTGGTCAGACAGTAAATAATGCCACAGTCTGCCTCATGCTCCGCAAGAAAGGACTCTGCAGCCGCAAATTTGTCTTTCGGCTGCTGTACCGTAAATTTCAGATTCTTCCGGTCAAAACCCGTTACCAGACGTACCGGGTCACGCAGCGACAGCAGTGCCTCGATATCGTCCCGCACCTCTTTTGTTGCCGTTGCCGTAAAGGCTCCGATCACCGGACGCGTGGGAAGCTGATCTACAAACTCTGTGATTTTCAAGTAACTTGGGCGGAAATCCTGTCCCCACTGGGAGATACAGTGTGCCTCATCCACGCTGATCATCGAAATCTCCATCGACTGCACCGCGTACAGAAACTCCGGTGTCAGAAGGCGCTCCGGAGCGACATAGATAATCTTGTATCTGCCCTCCATGGCGAATCCAAGTGCTTTCCGGTACTGCGCTGCACTCAACGAGCTGTTCAGAAATGCAGCGTGAACTCCCGCCTGGTTCAGGGTGGATACCTGATCCTTCATCAGGGAAATCAAAGGAGATACTACCAGCGTAATCCCCGGCAGCAGAAGCGCCGGAATCTGATAGCACAGCGATTTTCCCGCGCCGGTCGGCATGATGCCGAGCACATCCTGCCCGGAAAGAAGTGCATCCACCAGCATTTCCTGTCCCTCCCGGAAGGAGTCGTAACCGAAGTACTTTTTTAAAACCTCATATTTTGTCATCTTGTTTTTCTCTGCCCTTTCCATCCACTCTACCGCCATTGTGACATAGATTGCAGGTAAAGTCAAACAGATGTGTGCCGCATGTTTTCTTTCATCCATACATATATTGTCTCAAAAAGTCCTGGAGGAGGATTTTATGCGTTCTCTTTCACCCCTTTCCCGCCGGATCCTGAAAAAAGCCGGTATCGCCGCCGCTTTTTTCTGCTCCGCTTTCCTTTTTGGCTCTGTTCTGTCCCACTTTACCTGCCGTGCGCTCCGAAAGGCAGCCCCAGTTTTTCTCTCTGCTGCGCCGGAGACACCTGTTTCTTCCGTTTCGATGCCCGTCCTCTCCTCTGCTGCCGAAAACTGGGGGCTCTCCTTCCCGGAAAAAGGGAAGACTCCCGTCGGCAATGCTACATCCGAAGAGCTTGCCGCCTACAACGCCTGGTTTGCCGCTTCACCGGAAGAAAACATCATCTATCTGACGTTTGACTGCGGCTATGAAAACGGCAACACCCCGGCGATCCTTGACGCACTCCAGAAGCATCAGGCACCCGCGGCTTTCTTTGTCGTCGGCAATTTTCTCTCCGACCAGCCGGATCTTGTCAAACGCATGGCGGCAGAAGGCCATATCGTCGGAAACCACACCTGGTCGCACCCGGATATGTCCAAAATTTCCACGCAGGAAGCCTTCTCCGAAGAGCTGAATCGTGTTTCCGCTCTTTACCAGGAGACCACCAGCCAGGAAATGGTGAAATTTTACCGGCCTCCGCAGGGAAAATACAGCACGCAGAACCTGCAGATGGCAAAAGATCTCGGCTATCAGACTTTTTTCTGGAGTCTTGCCTATGTAGACTGGTACCAGGATCAGCAGCCGACCCACGAGGAGGCTTTCAAAAAGTTGACCGGACGCATTCATCCCGGTGCCATCGTCCTGCTTCATAATACCTCATCCACCAACGCGGAGATTCTCGATGAGCTGCTGACGAAATGGGAAGAAATGGGATATTCTTTCGGCTCTCTCGATCAGCTCACATCGAAATCTGCCTGAGGACCGGAAATACGGTTTCTCATGTATTTCTATCTTTCTTTTGTTCTGCTTTTTTTATCCTGCTTTCAAACCGGAATGCCTCCTCTTTTACTTCCTTCCAGAGCCGCAGCACACAGAGCAGGTTCGGCACCGCCATGCAGGCATTGGCAAGCTCCGCAAAATTCCAGACCGTTTCCGCCATGCAGACGCACCCGGCAAACGCTGCAAAGCAGAAGAAAACACGGTAAACCATTCCGAAGCTATCCTTTTTCACCAGCCAGAGAAACGCCTGCTCCCCCTGGTATGCCCAGCCGGCCATCGTTGCAAATGCGAACAGCAGAATCCCGACCGCGACAACATAGCCTCCCGCCGGTCCGAACACACTTTCAAAGGCCTGAATTACCATCGCCGCTCCATCCGCTTTTTCCGCCTCCAGTATCCCCTCTGCCGCCCCGGTCACTCCAACGGCAAGGCCGGTCACAAGACAGATCACCATGGTATCAACGAACACACCTGTCATGCTGATGTACCCCTGCCGCACGGGATCGTCGGTCTGTGCCGCTGCAGCACTGATTCCGCCTGCTCCAAGCCCTGCTTCATTCGAAAACACACCGCGGGAAATTCCATACCGCAAGGCCGGCGGCAGCAGGGAAATTCCCGCACCCACCGCTCCTCCCGATGCCGCCCGGAAAGAAAACGCGTCCCGTACTATCGCAAGCAGTGTCCGCGGAAGCTCTCCGGCGTGCAGACCGATTACCATTCCTGCCCCGCCCAGATAAAAGAGTGCCATTCCCGGTACCAGCACCTCCGCCGCTTTTGCAATGGAACGCAGTCCGCCTGTCACCACGAGCAGCAGAAGAATCGTCAGCACCAACGCGCTTTTTTCTCTTGCCACGCCAAACGTATCCTGCATCGCCAGCGCAATCGAGTTTGCCTGCGTCATATTGCCCATTCCGAGAGATACCAGCACGGCGCTTCCGGCAAAAAACACAGCCAGCATCTTCGCCAGCCGCTCCCCCGGAAATGCTCTGGTCAGCGTCACCATCGGACCGCCGCAGTATGTTCCGTCTTTTCTTTGCATCCGGTACTGCACCGAGAGAAAACTCTCAGAAAATTTCAAAGCAAGTCCCACAACCGCCGCCAGCATCATCCATCCCAGTGCTCCCGGTCCTCCAAGCGCCATTGCGGAGGCAACCCCCACGATATTGCCCGTCCCGATCTCCGCCGCAAGTTCCGTCATCAGCGATGCGAACGGCGAAACTCCCGCTTCTGTTTTCTCCCCGCTGTACCTCGCCTCACGGCCGAATGCTGTACGAAGCGCAAAGAACAACCGTCGAATGGGCAGCGCGCGAAGCTGGATGGTCAGAAAAATGCCTGTCCCAAGCAGCAGAAAAAGAAGCGGCGGTCCCCAGGCGGCTGCATTCACCGCTTTTAGAAATGCATTGATTTTTTCGAGCGTGGCCATATCCATTCCTCCCTGTACAAAGTTCCAAAGGAAAGCAGTTCCCGTCCCTCCATTGTTAAACAGTTTTCTGTCCATGCATCGCAATGTTTTCTCTGCACTTTATGCAGCACCGCACAAAAAAAGAACCCGACAGCAGCCTTACGGCCCGTCCGGTTCTTTCGATCTTCATCTTATTTTGTTGTATTCCGCTTCCGCCCGTTTTTCAGGACTCCTGCTCCTTTAAATCATCCGCCACGAGAACACCCGCTTTGAAGCCCATCAGCATCATCTCGAGCATTTCCGCATCGTAATTGCGGTATTTCAGGTAATAAAACAGCGAATCGAGATAATTCAGAAAGCCTTTTTTCGTCTCCGGACTTAAAATCACCCGTTTTCCGTCGCCCATCAGATATTTGGCAATCCGGGAAAAGACGAACTTTTCGTTCAGAAATGCCATCGCATCCGATGTCTCATCCTCCACCAGGATCTGGATCGGTTTTCTCCGCAGCAGCCAGTAGGTCTCATAGGAGATCACTTTCAATGAATTGATATGCTTTGCCTGATGAAAATGTTTCAGGCGGGAAATATCCGTGAAATAGTCCAGCACTGCATGGCTCAACAGCGACTCGCTGATCTGGATTTTCTCGCGGATGCCGAGACTCTTGGCAAATTCCTCGATTTCTTCGTAAAAAACAGCGTAACGGCTCTGGATTACTTCCTCGGAAAATTCTTCCAGAAGTCCGTCGTAGTTTGTGTATATTTTTTCTATTGTATTCATTTTTCCTCCCCGGGCAGATTCAGGATTTCATAGCAGAGTTTCGTCCGGACAAAGTCGGTATATTCGGTCATCTCGCGTTTTTCCATTGTTCCGTAGCGGATCGGCGAGGTATTTCCCATCAGATGTTTTCGGATTTTTCCGGCTTTGACTGCCGCCATCATATTCTCCGCAGAGTCCTCTGCTGCATGAGAGAAGCCCATGCGGCCCGTGTTTTTTCCATCCATTTTTTATCCTTTCCCATGTCTGAAAAGCAGTTTTATTCTTTCAGTATGCTCCAGACGGCATCATCCATCGTATGAATTTCGTTCAGATCGCGTTTTTCCACCGCTGCCTTGACCTGCGGTTTTAATTCACGCTTGCGCACGATCGTTTCCTTGCTCTGGAACTTCTCATCCGGCACAACCTGGAGACGGCGGTAGAACGATCCCATCTCATCTCCCATGCCCGCCAGACGGTTCAGCAGCTCGGAAAACTCTGTCAGCATGGCGTTTCCCTTGCGCCGCGGATAAAGAATGCTGTGGTCAATCTCTCCCCAGCCCTCCTCGAACAGCGTCTTAATCTGAATTTCAATGTAGACGCCGCGGTAAACGACAATGTAATGCACCGCACGGTAATGTTTCCGGTCCAGAATGTTCTCCTCCGGAATCCAGTTCACATAGATGTCGGCGTAATCGCCAAGTCTTGTATGGACTTTCGGCGGCTCTGCCATATAGCCCGATGCGTTCTGGTCGTAGTCACGGCCGTAATCACGGATGTATTTTTCCGGATCGTTTTTAAACCAGTGGATAATGTATTTATGGAAGTTTACCCAGTCCTCCCGATACAGCAAGAGTCCCCGGATTCCGATCAGGTCTGTCACATAACGCATGTAGTTTGTCGCATCCATTTTCCGGTATTTTGCATAATTTTCCAGACGCTTGCGCACCAGCTTTTCCACCAGATGTTCGGTGTCCTTCAGGCGGCTGTGGTACGACTGCAGTCCGATCTCTTTTTCCTTGTCCTGCAGAAATTCTGCTACGAATTCTTTTCGGATCTTTTCCAGCGTCGGCCGGCGCCGTTCATAATCATCCGCAATTTCCAGCAGTTCTTCCCAGGAAATATCTGCCTCTTCAAATTCCTGCGGCAGAATCCCAAATTTCTGCAGAAACTCGCCCTTTGTCAGATACACGTAGATTCCTCGCTCTCTTTGTCAATTCAACGTACAGGTTTCTTTTTTTCAGAACGCACCCCGGAGAAACCCGGCCCCGCTGCGTTCTGACGCACCGGAGAGATTATAGCACATTCATCCCCGCTTCACAAGTAAAATCTTTATTTAAGAATGCACATTTCCACTTTAATCTTTCTGCCAATTTCTTAAACTTTCCTTAAGCTGTCTTGATGTTTCACCTGCCCCATGGTAAGATAATCGTGACTTGGCAGAATTATCTGCTGTTTACACTTACATTAAGAGGGAGGTCTTTTTTATGTGGACTCGAGAGGAACTGAAAACCCGCGGAAAAGCCGCATTTTTACGCAATTACTGGATCTGTGTGGTAGCCGCCCTGATTCTGACTCTGCTGGTCGGAAGCGGTACTTCTAATTCTGGAAATTCCAACAATGACAGCCATCAGACTAACTCGGTCGGTATATCTGGATTTACGATTTCTTCCGATAACTTCAATGTGGAATCCTTTGCAGAAAGATTCACCCCGCTTGGACCGGTTAAATTTGTTTTTACTGTCTTCAGCGGCATTGTACTTCTTGTCATTGGTCTTGCCTTTATTCTGATCCGTATTTTTGTTCTTGCACCATTTGAGGTAGGAGGCTCGAGGTTTTTCATTGAAAACTCAATGGAAAAAGCGGGACTTGGCAACATACTGTTCGGATTCCAGAACGGCTACTATGGAAAAACTGTGTGGACTCTGTTTTTAAAAAATCTTTATATATTCCTCTGGTCGCTGCTTCTTCTGATTCCTGGAATTGTGAAAGCTTATGAATACCGCATGGTTCCTTATCTTCTCGCCGACTACCCGGAACTTTCGACCGAAGAAGCATTCCGCATCAGCCGTGAAATGATGAACGGTGAAAAGATGAATACATTTATTCTTGATCTCTCCTTTATCGGATGGTATATTCTTTCCGGAATCACCTGCAATCTTGTCGGTATTTTCTATCTGTATCCGTACAAATATGCAACCGATGCCGAACTGTTCCTGGTTCTGAAACAGAATTACTTCTCCAGCCGGAGTTATGGCAATACGTATCAGGCTTACTAAACCGCACAAAAAATCAGGTGCTTCTCTTTTTCGGGAAGCACCTGATTTTTTATGTATTTCTTTTTAAATATCTCTTAGATATAATCTTTCATTTCAAAATACCGCATCAGAATATCGGCACAGTTCTCGATGCCAAGATCCGAGGTATTCAGGATCATATGGTAGTTATTGACATCTCCCCATGTCTTTCCGGTATTTTTGTAATAATACTCGGCACGCTGCTTGTCTGTCTCTTCCAGCATCACCTCAGCCGCCTCTCTTGTCAGGGAAAACAGCTTCATGATACGTTTGATCCGATCCTCTTTGTCCGCGCAGACATAAATATTGATGACGTTGCTTTTATCTTTCAGAAACTCCGAAGCACACCGTCCAATGATAATACACGGCTGTTTCGCCAGCTCGCGGATCGCATCCGCCTCAGATTCAAAGGCATTTTCACGCATGCCGTGCTCTACATCGTCCTTATCATATACCGGGATATGCAGTCTCTCGGAAAGTTCTTTCGCAATAATACTCGCCCCAGTACCAAACCGGCGGCTCATCGTAATAACTAAGTTCATTTGCCACTTCCTCCTTCGCACTTCTCATAACGCAAACAAACGCCTTATGACAAATCAAAAAATTTTTCTTTCGCTGTCTTTCATTATAACAAACCCCCACCGAAAACTCAAGTTTTTTCGACAGGGCATGGATCACTCAGGCGATGGTGATTTCTTCTATTTTCTTTTTTGTGAAATGATTGAATGCCGCGATAACTCTTCCTGTGCAGACCATGGCTATAACAGTGCCGATTCCGATTCCTACCGGGCGGCCGGTTCCGACGAAGCCGATCGCAAGGGAAATGACGATGGCGGAGAAATCAAAAAGATTTTTTCCGAAACCCATGTTCTTTCCGCAGCGCTCGCCGAGAACTCTTGCCAGGCCGTCGGCCGGGTTTGGGATGATGTTGACGTCTACGGTGACGGCGGCGCCAATTCCGGTCAGGATGATGGCAAGGGCAAGGACGAGAAGCCGCATTCCCATCTGATCAGGGGTCGGGATGATCCGGTCGAAGATGGTAATAAAGGCGCTCGTCAGATAACTTGCGGCAACCTGTAAGAACTGGAACGGCGGGAATTTTCCTTTCAGCAGTACGATCTGCAGTACGATGAAGATCAAATACGCCACGAAAACGGCGGTTCCTGTTTCATAGCCGAAGATCTGTGCCACGGCGTACGGCATGGAGATGATGGGCGATACGCCGAGGTTTGTCTTCGTATTCAGTGTGATGCCGAGTGCCAGCACCATAATTCCAATCAGATAAAGCGCAATGCGCAGAATCCATTTCTTTTGTTTTTCCTGCATAATTTTCCCTCTTCTCTTTCTGTACAACATCTTTATCCTAGCACAGATCGGGGAATATGTACAGGGAACTCCTCGGATATCAGGGCTATTCCTCTTCCAGTACGCATCCTTCCGGCGCATAGGTTTCAAAGAGCCAGTCCTCAAGAGCATTCAGATTATCGTCGGAATGCTCGACCTCGCGCGCGTATCTCCAGGAAATCTCCTCGATGTCGTGCATGGAAAGCGTTTTTCCATTTTCCAGCCACCGTGCAACCAGGATTTCCTGAATCCAACGGACAGAGAACAGCGCGAGTTCCATTTTGGAACAGACCATATCGTCGTAGACGGCGCCGCAAAAATAGGTGTAGACGAAAAACATCAGAAGCTGCTCACCGATGTTTTCCCACTCTGCACGGCGTTCACCCGCAGCGCCCCAGGTGCGATGGAATTCTTCACAGATGGCCTGATAAGCGGTTTCTCCGTTCTGATACAGCGCTTTTTCTGTGCCGTCAAGCACAGTATCCCATTCCGGACGAAGACGCTCGAGACCGCGGAGAACGGCAAGTTCCTTCACCTGACGGTCATATGCATGAAAGGATGCAGCATCCACACCTTTTTCCGCAAGGCTCTCCGCCACGCACTCGCTTAAGGTTCCCTCTTCCAGATGCTTTTCATACTTCCGAAGCAGGTCATCGATATCATACTCCCGCTGCTCCTCCATACAGATCTGATACTGTTCTGCGAGCTGCTCTGCCGCCGTCATGCGCTCCTGCAGCGGCAGTTCGCGGTTCTGCAGAATCCGGAACAAAACATCTCTCGTGTCTTCCAGCTGGGAGAACATCATGAAGTCAAACTCTTCAAAATCATCCTCCTCGTCGGTCTCCTCCTCCAGAAAGCGCACCGGCTCTTTGCAGGACAGGATAATCCGTGCAGCTTCCGGGCAGGAAAGGGACAGGGATAATTCACGCAGACCCTCATACTCCTCCGTATGGCGCGGGTAAAGGCGGCAGGTGTCGCATAAGGAATCCGGCCCCAGTTCCTTGTAAAGATCGCAGAGATTTTCATCATTCAGAAAGGCACAGCGGCGGTTGTTCTGGTAAAAACACTCTTCCTCCCAGTCGATCGAATTGCGCAGGCGCTTTCCAAACTCACTCTTCTCATTTCCATACCGCTCCAGGGAATCCTCGTCGATCACGATCTGCCAGCCGGCACAGCACGTATCCGGGCAGTCTCCGGCGGTGCATACAAACTGGTCGTAAAAATGTGGTTTTAAATATCTCATGCTTTTTTGTTTCCTTCTTTATATTTCTGTACGATCCACGCACCAGCCTCGCCGACCGGCATGCCGCTTTTTTCTGCAATTACTGCGGCACTCTCGTACTCTGGGTAAATTTTTTCGATCTCGCCGTGGCGGCAGATCTTGACTGTCGCATGGCCGTACTCGGTTGCGATTGTCGCAAACTCGCGTTTCATCACGGTGCGCTCCATCCGGCAGCGGCGGATGCCGATTGTGGTGGTCTCGGCGAATATGATATTTTCCAACGTCTCCCGCGTTGTGTCATCACAGATTACATCCAGCTGGTAAGCCGGGCGGTTTTTCTTCATATAGACCGGGATGTAATGGACATCTCTTGCGCCTGATCGCAGCAGTTTTCCCATGCAGTAGCCGAGCGCCTCGCCGGTGCAGTCATCAATGTTGCACTCCAGCTTCCAGATCGTATCTTTCTCGTCGTTTTCTTCTGTTTCGAGCATCATCGCACGCAGCAGTGACGGGCGCTCATACGTCCGTTTTCCGGCGCCAAGACCTGTTCTGGTACATTTGAAGGATGCCGGCAGTGTCTCTTTGGTGCGGATTGCCGCAACAATGGCTGCTCCGGTCGGTGTGACCAGTTCACCCTGGATTCCGGTCGGAACGAGGGTCAGGCCATGTGCCTGTACGATATTTAAAACAGCCGGTACCGGAACCGGGATCATGCCGTGCTGGCATCTGACAAAGCCGCTTCCCTCGCTGAGACCCGTCACGATGACTTCATCCGGCGCCAGGTTATCCAGGCAGACAGCGGCAGACACAATATCCACGATGGAATCGACAGCTCCCACCTCATGGAAATGCACCTGATCAAGCGGCACGCCATGGGCTTTTGCTTCCGCTTCGGCAAGAATCTGGAAAATCCGCTCCGCCAGCGCTCTTGCTCCCGGTGTCAGACCGCCGCTGCGGATAATCGCAAGAATCTCCGGCAGCCCGCGGTGCTCATGATGGTGATGATGCTCCCCTGTGTGATCGTGGTCATGATGATGCTCGTGATCATGTGGATGGTCATGCACTTCCGCCCCATCCCCGTGCAGATACGCCATATCGTGATCATGGTTCTCATGCTCTGCATCCAGAATCACATTGAAATCGCAGGCATCCAGCCCCGACTTTTTCACTCTTGTAATCGCAATTTCGTATCCCGGCAGTTTCAGGCTTTCCAGTGATTTCTCCAGCACTTCCCGGTCTGCTCCCAGGTCGAGCAGCGCTGCAACGGTCATATCCCCACTGATTCCGCTCCCGCACTCCAGATATAAACTTTTACTCATCTTGATGTACTCCCATTCTGTTAATCTGTGTTGCAATATATCCGGCTCCATAGCCGTTGTCGATATTCACGACGGCAATTCCGTTCGCGCAGGAATTGATCATCGTAAGCAGCGCCGAAAGACCGTTCATGCTGGCCCCGTAGCCAACGGATGTCGGAACAGCAATCACCGGCTTGTCCACCAAGCCGCCGAGCACGCTCGCCAGCGCCCCCTCCATTCCGGCAACGGCTACAACGCAGTTGGCGCTCTGAATCGTATCGAGACGCGACAGCAGGCGGTGGATACCGCTCACACCGACATCGTAGATACGCTCAACGTTTGCACCGAAGTATTCTGCGGTCTGCGCCGCCTCCTCGGCAACGGAAATATCCGCAGTTCCAGCCGTACAGACCGCAATTTTTCCGATCCGCTTCTTGTCTTTCTTTTCTATTTTTAAAATATGGGACAGCGGATCATACACCACTTCCGGAAACTTTTCCCGGATCAGCTCATACTGATGCTCACTGGCTCTCGTTCCGAAGACCTCCCCATCCTGCTCGTACAGACGCGTAAAAATCTTCAGCAGATGTTCATCCGCCTTCCGCGCACAGAAAATGACCTCCGCAAATCCGCTCCGGATTTCACGGTGCGTATCCAGCTTCGCATATCCCATCTCCTCGAACGGCTCTTTTTTGAAATATTTCTCTGCCTCCTCGATCGAGATTTCGTTGTTTTTTACTTTTTCTAATACTTCTCTTGCCTCCAAAACATTCACCTCGTTTTTCTTTTTTCCCTTTTCTTTCACACCCACATACGATGCAACATAAAAAGAAAGCTGAAACCTCTGCTCTGCCAGAACCTTCTCTTTTCTGACACGGCAAATCTCCAGCTTTCTTTATTTTAAACTATGAAGTGCACTTTAAGTCAAGCAGATTCTATACACAAGTATACCCTGCTTTCTGCGTTCCCGCAATCCCTTCTTTTGGCGGTGTGAGTCATCCCGCGTATGGAATTGACTCAAAATATTCATGTTCATCGACACCGTCAATCGTATGTGGAAAACCTTCCGCAGTTTCTATATGGATTCGGCACATCGTTCCATCGGAAAGTTCTGCATCCACATACGTTGTTCCATCTGTCTTTTTCGGAGTCAGCTCTGTTCCGGTCGTAAGCACGATGTTTTCCGGGTTTCCATTGCTGTTAAAAATTTCTGCCGTCAGGGTCGTTCCCTCCTTGACAACCAGCGGTCCTGTCAGCCATTCGATCGTATAGGCATCTTCTTTTGCCTCTGGAAGTCCATCTGCCCCAACACCAACCGTTCGATATCCTGCATATGTCCCAAGCATATAGATCCTGTCAGCCCACTGGAATGCATTCACATCCTGAATTCCTTCGTCTCCGATTCTTCCCTCTGCTTTTCCCGCTTCTGCAATTTCATCAGATGTTACCCGAAAAACCGTCACAGAATGCATGAGATCTTCGCCATAAGATTCCTGATACAGATAATGATCACCATCTGCACTTCGAATCATCCATGTCTCTTCATATCCGCCATACAGTTCTTTCTGATATACCAGACCGTCACAGTTCATCTGCATCGTATAAGCATAAAGTTCCAGATTATGATTGTCCTTTCCATCCCCCTCAAAGGTAAAGGAAAATTCTTCTTCCTTCCCATCCCCGTCGAAATCATCCCGGTAAATTTCTCCTTCTGAGAGCTTCACTGCCGTGGCACCTTTTTCGTTCTCTGCTTCCGTACCCTCTGGCACAACAACCTCTGATCTTTCTGAACTCGCAGCTGTACTTTCTGATCCATTTCCCGCCTCACCTTTCTGAGCTACTCCGCATCCGCTTACCATCGCTGCCGTCAGGCATGCTGCCATGATCCATGCATATTGTTTCATAAAAATCCTCCTTTCTCTTACACCGATCGTCTCTTGATAACTCCATTATACAGAATCCTTCCCCCCTGCAAGCAATCTCAGAAATTGTAAGATATTGTAAGCAAAACGTAAGAATCCCCGCCGATGCCGCATCAAATGCCGCACCGCCGGGGATTCTGTAAGTTTAACTGTATTCCGCTGCTTTATTTCTCTGCTTCTCTTTTCTTATCCAGTTTTACATTGCGGAAGTACAGCACCATATCTACGGTGATCTCTGCAATGTTCAGGAAATAGAAAGCCCATGCAAGGAAAAAGATCCAGTCTTTGTCCGGGTTGTTCATATAGCTGATAAATTTGTTGGCAATACCGAAAATATATCCGATCCAGATGAACACCTCAAAGTAAAGGCTCTTTCCTTTTGCTGTTCTTGAAGTCCAGGATTTATAAATGGACAGCGGCCAGGACAGGCCAAAGCACAGGATCATCAGTGCTTCCAGTAAGTGGCTTATCATTTCTACAGTCATGTTTTTCTTCCTCTTTCATTTCTTTTTCTGCCGAAAGTCGCTTGCAAGTGTTAATGCCCTGATGTCTTTCCAGCTTGAGACCTGTCTGAAATAATCAGACAGGTCTATGGTCTCTCTTGTATTTCGTCGTTACAAATGTAACCTTTAGTCTTCTTTATGCGCTTCTAAGTATTCTTTTCTTCCCATCTCATACAGATTATTTCCGTCGCAGTCGATGATAACAAAAAGCGGCATGTCTTCTACTTCCAGACGGCGAAGTGCCTCTGCGCCGAGATCTTCGTATGCGATCAGCTCTGCTTTTTTGATGCATTTTGCAAGCAGTGCGCCGGCTCCGCCGATGGCTCCGAAGTATACGCCATGATATTTCTTCATGGCTTCTACCACTTCCGGAAGACGTGCGCCTTTACCGATCATTCCTCTTGCGCCTACGGACATCATGGTCGGAGCATACGCATCCATACGGCCGCTGGTGGTAGGGCCGGCACTTCCGATGACCTGGCCTGGTTTTGCAGGGGTCGGTCCTACGTAGTAAATCGTAGCGTCTGTCGGATCAAACGGGATTTTTTCTCCTCTTGCGAGCGCTTCACACATTCTCTTATGTCCGGCATCACGGGAAGTATAGATTGTTCCGGAAAGATATACGGTATCTCCGGCATGCAGTGTTTTTGCCAGTTCTTCTGTTAAAGGCAGCTGAATATGTTTTTCCATGATCAGATCACCTCCGTTTTATGACGGGTAACATGGCAGTTGATGTTGACTGCACACGGCATTCCCGCGATATGAGTCGGCATTGTCTCAATGTTGAGGCCGATGGCTGTGGTCTTTCCGCCAAAGCCCTGCGGTCCGATGCCGAGTTTGTTGACTTTCTCCAGCATTTCTTTTTCCAGATCTGCGTAGAACGGATCCGGGTTCTCGGAATCGATCGGGCGCATCAGTGCTTTTTTCGCAAGCAGTGCACATTTATCGAAGGTTCCGCCGATACCAACGCCGACTACCATAGGCGGGCATGGGTTCGGACCTGCTGTCTCAACAACTTCCAGGATGAAATCCTTGATTCCCTGAAGACCTGCGGACGGTTTGAACATACGGATCATACTCATATTTTCGCTTCCGAAGCCTTTCGGGCCTACGGTAACTTTGATCTGCTCGCCAGGAACGATCTCGGTGTAGAGCATAGCCGGTGTATTGTCGCCGGTGTTTCCTCTTCTGACCGGATCTTTGACAACGGATTTTCTTAAGTATCCTTTGTCATATCCTCTTCTGACACCTTCGTTGACTGCCTCTGCAAGATCTCCTCCTGCGATGTGCACATCCTGTCCGATTTCCAGGAAAACACATGCCATTCCGGTATCCTGGCAGATCGGCACGTTCTGTGCGTCTGCGATCTCATAGTTTTCTACGATTTTGTCCAGAACACCTTTTGCAATCTCGCCATCCTCGCAGGCACGGCAGCCTGTGATGGCACATTTTACGTCTTCCGGAAGATGGTAGTTTGCTTCGATACAAAGTTTCTCTACCACATCCGTAATGGTACTAGCCTGAATTTCACGCATGGGGTTCTCCACCTTTCTTTACTTCTATGATTTATCGTACCGAAAAACCTTTTGGATTTCAGCACGGAAAGCGTGTCCCGGAAGCGGCTTTTAAACGCCGCCCCCTTCCGACACGCTTTTTCGCGGTTACTGCATTTTACAGGTGTCTTTTACCTGCATAATTCGGCAGAAGCTGCGGAGATACCATACCGGTATCAATACCTGCCTCTTTTAAGGTCTCAGCGTATTTCTCAACGTGATCCAGATTCATCTTGCCAAGCGTTACGTCTTTTGCTTTTGCTGCAGCAGCTTTTCCTGCATCGCGGCCAAATACAATAACGTCAAGCAGAGAGTTGCCCATCAGACGGTTTCTTCCGTGGATTCCTCCGACAGCCTCGCCTGCTACAAGCAGGTTGTTTACCGTATTGGTGAAGCCTTCGCCGTTAATTTCCAGACCGCCGTTCTGATAATGCAGGGTCGGATAAACCAGAATCGGCTCTTTTCTCATATCGATACCATACTGCATGAACATACGGAACATAGCCGGGATTCTCTTCTCGATGGTTCCTTCTCCGTGAAGCAGCTCGATCATCGGGGTATCCAGCCATACAGCCTTGCCCTGCGGAGTCTCAACACCCTCGTTGCGGTCGTCGGAGCATTCACGAATAATGCTTGCTGCGGATACGTCACGGGTTTCCAGCGGATGCATGAAAGCTTCGCCGTCTACGTTTACGAGCATTGCGCCAAGAGAACGTACTTTCTCGGTTACCAGAGCACCGAAGATCTGAGCCGGGTAAGCAGCTCCGGTCGGATGGTACTGAATGGTATCCTGATACAGAAGCGGAGCACCTGCACGGTATCCGAGGATCAGACCGTCAGCGGTTGCACCGTAGTGGTTGGAGGTTGGGAAATTGTTGTAGTGAAGGCGTCCTGCACCACCGGTTGCAATGATAACTGTTTTTGCTTTTGCTACCTGATACTCTCCGGTCTCCATGTTCTGAAGAACAGCACCTGCAACCTGTCCCTTATCGTCTTTGATCAGCTCTACTGCGGATGAGAACTCAACGACCGGAATACCACGGTTGATGACTTCATCACGCAGAGTTCTCATAATCTCTGCGCCGGAGTAATCACGGCATGCATGCATACGTTTTCTGGATGTTCCGCCGCCGTGTGTTGTTACCATACGGCCGTTCTCATCTTTATCGAACATAACGCCGAGGTTTTCCAGCCAGGAAATTGCATCCGGAGCTTCCATTACGAGCTTGCGAAGCAGTTCCGGTCTTGCAGCAAAGTGTCCGCCGCCGAATGCATCAAGATAATGCTGTGCCGGGGAGTCGTTCTCTTTGTCTGCTGCCTGGATACCACCCTCTGCCATCATGGTGTTTGCATCACCGATTCTCAGTTTGGTGGTAATCATAACATTTGCGCCTGCCTCATGTGCCTCGATCGCTGCAGAAGAACCTGCTCCGCCGGCACCGATAACGAGTACGTCTACGTCGTAATCTACTTTGTCAAGGTCAATATCAACACCTAAAATACGGCTGTTGGACTCCAACAGATAGCCGAGCTCTGTCGGAACTTTCTCACCTTTGTTCGGGCCGACTTTCAGGGTAATGAAGCCTTCCTCTTTATAGTCCGGATGATATGCTGCAAGAAGGGCATCTTTCTCATCCGCTGTCATTCTTCTTGGCTCATTTGCCATTCTCTGGGCTCTGGTAGCTTCCACCTTTTTGATGGATTCCTGCATATTAGCCAGTGTGTACATTCGAATTTCCCTCCTTATTTCTCGATCTCACGGTTATTGTAGAGTTCCTGGATTTCATCGATTGGTTTACCCATCACCTGTTCAATCAGATCATCGAATTTACCTTCGTGAATCTCTTCTACACGGTTTTTCAAATGCTCTGCTTTCGGAGCAATGTACTTTCCGTTCAGACGTCTTGCCAGCTCTCCTACCATCGGATGGGAGATTCCGGCCGGACAGCGGGATGCACAGATTCCGCAGCCGATGCAGTCGAAGGACTCTTCTGCGCATTTTTTGAAGTCGCCTCTCTGTGCGTATGCGATATACTGCATAACGTTCAGACCCTGAGGACATCCTTTGGTACATGCATTACAGCCAACACAGCTGTAGATTTCCGGATACAGATCCATCATAACCCGCTGCTCTGCACTGATCTCTTCGATATCGTAGGTTCTCTTGTCGATCGGATAGAACGGAAGGCTTGCGATATACATACCGTCTTCTACCTGTGTCTGACATGCCAGACAAGTTTTCAGCTCATTCTTTCCTTTGATTCTGTAGATGGTCGCACATGCACCGCAGAATCCGTGACGGCATCCGCATCCGCGTTTTAACTGATATCCGGCATACTCCATAGCGGTCATGATGGTCAGATCGCCAGGTACGGAATACTTCTTGCCGTAAACGTAAATATTTACCATTTCCTGCATTTTCTTCAACCTCCGTTTAATATTCGTTCGGTAATTCGTCAATCTCGTCGCAGCGGAAAACAGGGCCGTCCTTGCAGACGTATTTATCTCCGATGTTGCAGCGGCCGCATTTTCCGATACCGCATTTCATACGAAGCTCCAAAGTGGTGTAAACCTGTGTTTTCTCATAACCCAGTTCCTGAAGTCCCTGAAGAACAAATTTGATCATGATCGGCGGTCCGCAGATCAGAGCTGTTTTGTCAACGGACATGTTCAGTTCTTTCACATAATTCGGAACGAATCCTACATGGCCGTCCCAGCCTTCCTGCTCACGGTCAATCGTCAGATGCACGTTGACATCTTTTGCTTTCGCCCATACTTCCTGGATCTCTTTTAACTGTACCAGATCGTCTTTGGAACGGGAACCGTAAACGATATCTACGGTACCATAGTTGTCACGATTGTCCAGTACGTAATTGATCACGGAACGCAGCGGAGCAAGTCCGATACCACCGGCGATGAACAGCAGGTCCTGTCCTTTTAATACAGTTTCTACCGGGAAATGATTTCCGTACGGTCCACGAACCAGAATTTCATCTCCTACGGACATATTGTGAAGATAGTTTGTTAAAGTACCGCACTCCTTGATGGAGAACTCCTGGTACTCTTTGTTTGTCGGGGAGGATGTAATGGAAAACAGCGCCTCTCCAACGCCCGGCACGCAGAGCATTGCGCACTGGCCCGGCATATGTTCAAACAGCTTGGTGCCGTCCGGACGAACGATACGGAATGTCTTTACGTCCGGTGTTTCGCGGCGGATATCTGTGATGATACCGACCTGCGGCAGCAAAGCGTTTTTCTTTTCTTCGCTTCCACAACTACAATTGCACATTTACTTGGTACCTCCCATGCGTTTGATGACTTTTACGATATTCAGCGACTGCGGGCATTTCTCTACGCAGCGTCCGCATCCGACGCAGGAATACATTCCATCGTTGTTGTCCGGGAAGTAAACCAGCTTGTGCATGAAACGCTGACGGAAACGCTGCATCTGTGTGGTACGGTTGTTTCCTGCTGCCATCATCGTAAAGTCAGAGTACATACAGGAATCCCAGCAACGGTAACGCTGTACACCGTTTCCTGTATTGAAATCCTTGATATCATAGCACTGACAGGTCGGACAGGAGAACGTACAGGTTCCGCAGCCTAAGCAGGCATCGGAAAGCTCTTTCCATTTCGGATCATCGAAACGCTCTTTTGTCTTGCCTACGCCCCATCCCTCGAGGGAGAGATTGCTGTTTGGCATCTTGTCGATCAGGGTACGGATGGCTTCTTTTTCAGCCTCAACCTCTTTTGCAAGATCCTGCTCGGTAAGGTATTCTTTCACAAGCTCTGTCAGCTTCTCACCCTTTTCGGTTTTTGCTTCCCATGCATAACCGTCAGCTACCTGCCACATCGCAACATCAGCCTGCGGTTCTGCCGCATCGATACCGAAGGTCTTGCAGAAGCAGCTGTCTTCCGGCTCATGACATGCAAGAGAAACCACAATGCCGTGCTCTCTTCTTGCTGCATAGTAAACGTCAGCCGGCTCGCTTAAGAATACGCGGTCCAGAACATCGAAAGCGCGGACATCGCATGGACGAACGCCGAAAATAGCGAACGGCGCGTCTTTTAATGCTGCCGGCTCGATGCTGGTCTTGTTTGCCTTCTGATAGCAGGAGTAAAGAACTTCACTCTGCGGGAAAAAGGCGTCTTTTGGGGATTTTACGGTTTTTAAGGTATCGAGATCCACTTTCGCGTCCTCAGTCCAGAAACCGAAATTGGTAATTCCATTGTTTTGTACCGGAAGGAAAAGATCCATCTCCTTTGCAACAGCGGCAAGGAGCTCCGGCATTTTTTCTCTGCTAATCTGATACATCCCTTAACCCCTTTCCTTGACGATACTTGGCTCTACATCTTCCTGTGTGAAGTTGGTGAGCGGTGCACGGCTGTCTGTGTCTTCTCCTGCCTGATACTCTCCGTAGAACTCATCGATATCTTTGATGAATTTACGATTCAGAAGGTGCAGCGGAATATGCTGCGGACATACGCGGGAACACTCGCCGCAGTCCGTACAGCGTCCGGCAACGTGGAATGCACGGATGATGTGGAACATCTGCTCCTCAAATGTCGTAGTGTTTGCTTTCTGTGCAGTATCGTAACGATCATTGTCAAATACGCATTTGATACAGCTGCAGGCCGGACATACGTTGCGGCATGCATTACAGCGGATACAGCGGGAAAGCTCATTCTGCCAGAATGCGAACCGTTCTTCCGGAGCCATTGCCTCAAGCTTTTCAACCAGTTCGAAACGGCCTTCTTTTGCCGGTTTTTCCTCGTCACAGCCTTCTGCAAGCTCATCGTATGCTACATGTTTTCCACCCTTGCAGGCTTTGCATCTCTCGAGGATGACATCCTCTCTTTTCAGCTCTTTGTCACCATAAACCGTTGCAACTTTGATGGTATCGCCGTCCTCTGTTACAGCGGTAATACCCTTGCAGCCTGCTTCACGGATTTTCTCGATATCGAGTTTTCCGTCGCATCCTACACCAACGATGTAGGTTTTCTCGCGGTCCACACGATGCTCTTTGATTAACTGATTAAAACTGTAGGTATCGCACGGTTTTAAGAAAACGAGTGTTTTTCCTTCTTCTTTTGATGCTTTAATCATGTATTTGCTTAAGTTGGCACCACAGAATCCGTCATAGGTAAATTCGTCAAGACTCTCGGCACTTTCAAAAAATGCAGGCTCTGCGCTGAAATCTGTATCGCCTTTTCTCCAGCCAAGAACACGGACTACGGTACCGTCAGACAGAAGCTCTTTTGCGCGTGATACTAATTTTTCTTGCATCGTAAATCCTCCAATCTGACATTTTTACCAAGACTTCTCACCTGCTCAATGAACTCGTTCATGGTCTGGGAGAATTTCACACCTTCTGCGGCGGATACCCATTCCACACGGGTACGTCCGTTCTCAACTCCAAGGTAGTCGAGCATGGAGAACAGCAGGGTCATACGTCTTCTTGCATAATAGTTTCCTGTGCTGTAATGGCAGTCTCCCGGATGGCATCCGCAGAGAATGACTCCGTCAGCACCCTTCTGGAATGCTCTTAAGATAAAGAGCGGATTAACACGGCAGGAACATGGAACACGGATGATCTTTACATCTGCCGGATAGGAAAGACGGCTGGAACCTGCCAGGTCTGCTCCTGCGTAGGAGCACCAGTTGCAGCAGAATGCCACGATGACTGGCTTAAATTCTTTGTTTTCGTTGTTATCTATCGGCATATTGCATCTACCTCCGCGAGAATTTGTCTATTGGAGAATCCTTTCAGGTCCATAGCACCGGACGGACATGCAACGGTACATGCACCACATCCATGGCAAAGTGCGCCGTTAACGACTGCCACATGTCTGGTTTCGCGGATTCCGTGGTCGTTGACCTGACGATCTTCGTAAGAAATCGCGCCATATGGGCAGACTTTTTCACAGGATGCACATCCATTACAGAACAGCGGATTGGATTCTGCTGTACACGGGTTGGTGGTCAGTTTGTCTTTTGCAAGCAGTCCGACTACTTTGACAGCAGCTGCTCCGGCCTGTGCAACGGTTTCCGGAATATCTTTCGGTCCCTGACATACACCGGAGAGGAAAACTCCTGCGGTCGGAGACTCTACCGGACGCAGTTTTGCGTGTGCCTCGGTAAAGAAGTCGTTGGTATCCATACTTGCAGTCAGCATGGTAGCCAGTTTTCTTGCATCTTTACTCGGCTCGATTGCCGTTGCAAGGACAACAAGGTCTGCTTCCATCTTGATCTGACGGTTGTCCAGAAGGTCGGATCCCTGTACCAGAAGACGTCCGTTCGGAGCCTCAGATACTTTTCCTACCTGACCCTTGATATAATCTACACTAAACTCTTCTACTGCACGGCGATAGAACTCATCGAAGTTCTTACCCGGGGTACGAACATCAATGTAGAAGACATGTACATTGACATCCGGATAATGGTCACGCACCAGCATGGCCTGTTTTGCGGTGTACATACAGCAGATCTTGGAGCAATAGCTCTTTCCTCTGCAGGTTACGTCACGGGAGCCGACGCACTGGATAAATACGATATCCTTCGGATGCTCGCCATTGGAAAGACGTACTACTTTACCGCCTGTCGGGCCGGCAGCGTTCATCAGACGTTCCATCTCAAGAGAAGTGATAACATCTTTACTCTGGTTGTAATAATATTCATCAAACTTATCCAGATTGATGGTATCAAAACCTGTTGCAACAACGATAGCACCGTACTCTCTTGTAATTACTTCATCTTTCTGATCGTAATTTACTGCACCTGCTGCGCAGACTTTGGAACAGATACCGCATTTTCCGGTTTTGAAATGGATACAGTTTGCAGTATCAATGACCGGTACATTCGGAACTGCCTGTGCGAACGGTGTGTAAATTGCAGTACGTGTAGACAGTCCGCGGTTGAACTCACTTAAGTTTTTCTTAGATGGACATTTCTCCTGGCAGAGACCACATCCGGTACATTTGTCCATATCTACGTATCTTGCTTTTTTGCGGATATCTACTTTGAAATCACCGACAAATCCGCCAACGCTCTCTACTTCACTGTAGGTATAGATATTGATCTTCTCATGGGCGTTTACCTCTCCCATACGAGGAGTCAGGATACAGGAAGAACAGTCGAGGGTTGGGAATGTTTTATCGAGCTGGGACATTCTTCCGCCGATACTCGGGGTCTTCTCTACGATATCTACTTCATAGCCTGCATCTGCGATATCCAGTGCTGTCTGAATACCTGCGATACCGCCTCCGATCACCAGCGCACGTTTTACAACGCGGCTCTCACCCGGGGTAAGCGGGGTGTCCAGCATAACTTTTGCAACGGCTGCACGGGCCAGGATCACGGCCTTCTCGGTAGCCTCTTCCATATCTTTATGAATCCAGGAACACTGCTCACGAATGTTTGCAATCTCCAGCTGATACGGGTTCAGACCCGCTTTTTCTGCTGCTTTGCGGAACGTTCCTTCATGCATACGAGGAGAGCAGGAACAGATAACAACGCCGGTCAGATGCTCGTTCTGAATGGCATCGATCACTTTCTGCTGACCTGTTTCGGAACACATATACTGATAATCCTCTGCATGTACAACACCCGGCTCTTTGCTGATGACATCAACAACTTTTTTAACATCAACGGTAGCCGCAATATTTGTACCGCAGTGGCAGACAAATACTCCTATTCTTTGCACTTTTCTCTCACCTTTCTGTGGATGGGTTGTTTTTTACTTTCTATATTTACGGAATGCACTCATCAGCAGCTGCTGCGGAGTCTCATCGTCCAGAAGTGCCGGTATTTCATCCGGGGAGAGATAATTCTCACCTTTCTGGCGGATGACAGAAAGACGGACTGCCTCGATCAGTTTGGCAGGTTTTACGTCTCTTGGACAGCGCTCTACGCATGCGAAGCAGGAGAGGCATTTCCAGATGGACTTGGAGTTCATCAGCGCTTCCACATCGCCGTTCTGTACATAGGATACGAACTGATGCGGACGGATGTCCATCTCATTGTAAGCAGGGCAGGATGCAGAGCATTTACCGCATCTCATACATTTTCTGGTATCCACGCCGGCGATGGCACGGATTTCATCGGATGTTACAATTTTCATGCCTGCACCTCCTCTTTGATGCCGAGTGCTTCTGCAAGAAGCTCGGTAAAGTAGGTAACCGGAAGACCTTCTTTTGTTCCGTTATTGCGCAGGTTGTACATGCAAAGCGGACATGCGGTGATCAGTTCTTCTGCTCCTTTGTAGGATGCGGACGCCATGATCTGGTCTACCATGTTGGATGCCATTTTCTTTTCTTTCAGGGATATGTAGCCACCGCAGCACTCATTTCTCATCGGATATACGACCGGTGTTGCGCCAAGGGCTTTGATAAAATCTTCAATGATTGTCGGGTTCTCCGGATCATCGAACTGCATTGTGGTGCTCGGGCGAAGCAGCATACAGCCGTAATATGCGCCGATTTTTCTTCCTTTTAAAGGATTTACCACTTTTTCTTTGATCTTGTCGAATCCAACGACGTCACGCAGCACTTCCAGATAATGAAGCACTTTTGTTTCGCCAAGATACGGCTCGGAAAGAGCCATGTAGTTGTTTACTTTGGTCTGAATATCTTCTACATTCGCCATATCATCGTTGACACGTTTGATTACATGATGACAGGCGGAACAGACCGTGATCAGATCCTGTCCTTTTTCTTTGGCGTCTGCTAAGGCGCGAACCGAAGAAAGTTTTGTGGCGATTTCATCGGATGCCTGTGGATACACAGCTCCGCAGCACTGCCAGTTTTCAATTTCTTCCAGTTCAAATCCCAGAACTTTTGCGCACTCTCTGGCATAGTGATCCAGATCTTTTGCTTTGTTCTTCAGCGTACAGCCCGGAAAATAACTGTAGGTCATGGAATTGCTCCTTTCTTACTTGCTCCTGTTGGTTTCCATTTTTCCTGCGGTATCTTCTGTCCGGCACCGGAAAAGTTTCCGGTACTCTTTTTATGTACACCCGGCGGAAAATTTCTTCAGGCGCACGTTAAGGCAGTGGGAGATACCGCTCTTTCGCACTTTCTGCCACTGCCATAAATTTTATGTTTTGAGCTTATTGCCCGCTCTTAGTGCTCGATCTGTGCGATAACTGCTTTTAATGCGTCGGCACTTGCTTTGAGTTTTTCTACTTCCTCTTTTGTCATACGCATCGGAATCTTGCCCTGTACGCCTTTCGGTCCAACGAGGGTCAGTGTGCTTAAGCATACCTCCTCGATGCCGTACTCACCGTGCATCATGGAAGATACGGTTGCTACAGAATCGGAAGAAGAAAGAATGGTTGCTACCAGTTTGCATACTGCAACAGATACTGCATAGAAAGTAGCTCCTTTGTTTGCAATAACCTGTCCGCCGGAAGTTCTTACGTACTCCAGCATAGCATCTTTGTCGATCTTGGTTACGTTCTTGCCCATTTTTTCTACGGTCTCGTAGTACTCGTCCAGGCTGACACCGGAAACGTAAGCGCCGCTCCACGGAATGAAGGAAGTATCGCCGTGCTCACCGAATACGTAAGCGTGGATGTTTTTCTGGGCAATGTTGAGGTGTTCAGACAGTCCGCAGCGAAGTCTTGCGGAATCCAGCATGGTACCGGAACCAAGGATCTGGTTTTCCGGAAGTCCGGAGATCTTTGTAAACACGTAGGTCATGATATCAACCGGGTTGCTTACAATGATGTAGATGGCATTCGGAGCCGCTTTTACGATTTCCGGTGTGATGGATTTTAAGATGTTTACGTTGGTCTGGGTCAGCTCAATACGGGTCTGGCCAGGCTTTCTTGCAATACCGGAAGTAATAATTACGATATCAGAGTCCTTGGCATCCTCATACTCACCTGCGATGATGGAGACCGGATCGCGGAAGCAGGTACCCTGCGCGATATCCATAACCTCTCCCTCTACTTTTTTCTTATTAATATCGATGAGGACGATCTCAGATGCGATATCTTCGTTCGACAGTGTATAGGCGATCGTAGATCCAACGCTTCCAGCTCCAATGATGGTAATCTTGCTGCTCATAAATACTCCTTTCTAAAATACCCCTAGTTGGTTTTTGTGATTGATAAATTTTTCACTTTCCTTATCATAGCACTATGACAAGAATTTAACAAGTGTTTTTTTCGAGCATTTTCGTGAAATCTTTTTTCTCACTGAGCCCGTACGTTTCCAGAAGGGGTGTTCTGGATATATCTCAATACAATTATACCATTTTTTGTTCTTTTTCACAAGAATTCTTTCCAAAAACTTACAGTTTTGTCCTTCATCCCGCAGAATTCGTCTTTTCCTGCATGGTTCCCAGGTTTTTGCTTTCTGTGTTCAGTTTCACATATCTAACTTTCGTTCGTTATATTTTTAACAACTTTTCGTCATATGTGTTAGTTTCTGTCCTTCTTTTCTACATTTTGTAGGATGTATCCGCCAAATTTCCTGTCTGATTTTCGTTTCTGCTGCCGCCAGACGCAAAAAAAGACACGGATTTTTCTGTTCCGTGTCTTTTTTGCTCTGTTTTTTCTGTTTTTGCTTCTATTCTTCTGTTTCACGGGCCGTTGCCGCTTCGGCAAATGCATTTCCATATTCGGCAAGCGCCTCTTTTGCATAGACGGCATCTGACCGGTACGGCACATTTCCGTTTCCGACGTGCATCGTCACGTCCGCGCCTTTTCCAAGGATCAGAACAACCTCTCCCGGTACGGCGCCAAGAATCGCCTCCCGGATTGCTGCTCCGCGGTCCATGCGGATCTGGAAGGATGCACCTTCCTTTGCTATGTATCCGCCGATCTCCTCACAGATCGCCTGCGGATCTTCGTTTCCCGGATCATCCGGTACGAGGAAAATCCGGTCCGCCCGTTTTCCGGAAATCTCACCCATATCTTTTCTGCGGTTGAATGCTTTTCCGCCCGGGGTTCCGAACACAACGCTTACGCGGCTTCCCGGGTATTCGAGTGCTACGGTATCAAACATTTTTTCAAAACTCAGGCCATTGTGCGCGAAATCCACGATCGCTGTGACCTCGCCCGCGCTGCTCTCATACGTCTCCATCCTTCCCGGAACGGTGACGCCAAGGAGGCTTTCCTTGATCAGCGAAACCGGGATTCCCATCGACCAGGCAGCCGCAATGGCAGCTACAGCATTCTCCACATTGAAGACTCCGTGCACCGGCAGGGTAAAATCTTCCGAGAAATCCGGTCCTGCCACATGGAAATAGAATTTTCCTCTGCCCGGCTTGATATCACTCACGCGGATTACAGCATTTTCTTTCGATCCAAACGTAACGACGCGCTCACATTTTGCCGCAGCTTTCAGGATTTCCTCGATATGGTCGCTGTCCAGGTTCACGCAGGCGCAGGTGCAGCGGTCGAAGATCTTTAATTTCGACTGGAAATAATCATCAAAATCCTTGTGCTCCGTCGGGCTGATGTGGTCCTTGGAAATGTTCAGGAAAATGGCGGTATCAAAATGCGTGTTTCCGACTCTCTCGTATTTGAGCGCCTGGGAGGATGCTTCCATCACCATATGAGAAAGGCCTGCATCTACGGCATTGCGCATATGGCGGCACAGCTCCAGGGATTCCGGCGTGGTGAGCGTTGATGCTTCTCTCGTCTTTCCGTCGTAATATTCAATCGAACTTAACAGTGCACATCCGTTTCCGCCCTGTTTTTTCAGGCAGGCATCGAGCATCGACTGCAGGTAGTAGGCTGTCGTTGTCTTTCCTTTTGTTCCGGTCAGCGCCGTGACATGCAGCGACTTTGCCGGATAATCGTAAAACGCCTCACCCAGCACAAACTGTGCTTTTCTGGCATCGTTGACGATGAGTGCCGGAATTTCTTTTCCCGCTTCGTATTTTTTTTCACTTACATAGGCAACAGCACCGCGGTTTACGGCGTCTTTTAAGTATGCCTCTTTGAATGCAGCTCCTTTGCAGAGAAACAGCGTTCCCTGATCCGCTCCGCCCGAAAAATACGTTACGAGGGTAACTGGTCTGTCCTCTCCTTCTTTTCCTTCCGGCTCTGCAAATTCCACCAGAAGGCCTTCCTGCTCCAGAAGTTTCTTATATTCTAATACCGACTGTTTCATAGGATATCTTCCTCTCTTCTATGGGATTCTTTTTCAGCTTTCCTAAAATCCAGGCTCCATTATACCAGAATTGAAACAGCTTGTCCATCTTGCGGCACGGCTTACATCATCTGCGCATTTTTCTCAAAAAGAGAACGAAGCGTTTTTGCGCAGTACAGGTACGCCGGAACGAGAAACAGATCGGCGAGAATCCATGCCACCGGGCTTGCGAAGCAGACTGCGGTGTAACCAAAATACGGAACCAGGAAAAAGGCTACCACCGAACGGCCGATCATCTCGCAGACGCCGGCAAGGATTGCAAATTTGCTGAAGCCCATGCCCTGCACGGTAAAGCGTACGACATTGACAAGGGTCAGCGGAATGTAAAATACCATGTTGATCAGCAGCATCTGACGCGCCTGGTCGAGGATGACCGTCTCGGATGCATCTACAAAGAGAAGCGAAATCTGGCGGGACCACAGAAACATAACTCCTAAAATGACCACGGAATACACGCTTCCAATAATGGAACTTGTCAAAATACCGGTGTTGACACGATCCATCTTCTTCGCACCGACGTTCTGTCCGGCATACGTCGCCATAGTGGAGCCGAGCGCGTCGAACGGGCAGCAGCAGAACATGGAAATTTTACCGGCAGCCGTAACAGATGCAACCGCAGTGGAACCAAGGCCGTTGACAGCGGTCTGCAAAATAACACTTCCGATCGCGGTGATTGAATACTGCAGTCCCATCGGGATTCCCATATTGCACAGATTAAGCACATAATGCTTGTGCAGCTTCCAGTCCTCTCTCGTAAAAGCAAGGATGGTGAATTTTTTCTTCATATAAAAGAGACACAGGAATCCAGAGACTCCCTGCGCGATAATCGTCGCCCACGCGGTTCCCGCTACTCCCATCGGGCGGACCAGAGCAAGATCTAGCACGATATTCAGTATTGAAGAGATACCGAGGAAAATCAGTGGGGAGCGGCTGTCGCCGAGGCTCCGCATGATTGCTGATGTCTGGTTATAGAGCACCATAAGCGGAATTCCGAGGAAAATAACAAAGATGTAAGCGTATGCACCGTCCAGAATATCGGACGGGGTTTTCATCAGAATCAGAATGTCGCGGCACCAGATGCAGACAAGAACGGTCATCACCACGGAAAGAATACCGGCCAGGACGGCTCCATTTCCTACATACCGGCACAGTGCTTTCCGATCTCCTGCACCGAACATCTGCGCAACCGGAATCGCAAATCCGTTGCAGACTCCCATACAGAATCCCACGATCATGAAGTTGATCGAACCTGTACTGCCAACAGCCGCGAGCGCTTTCGCGCCTAAGAATTTTCCTACAATAATCGTATCGACCATGCTGTAAAACTGCTGGAACAGCATGCCGAGCAGCAGCGGCAGTGCAAACCCCAGAATCAGTTTTACCGGGCTGCCGTTTGTCAGATCTTTTACTGCACTTTTCTTTGTTGCCATGTGATGTCCTCCCTATTGTCGTATGTTTTTGCTTCCCCTTTTTGTCGAATCTCATGCCATTTTATATCTTGTTCTCCCGGAATGCAATCCCGTAATACTGACGAATTGCATGACGGTTTTTCGTCACTTTTACGTGTTTTTGACATGGGCACATCGTTTTATTTTCTGCATGCGCAAAAACAGCTGCAGCCGGCTCCCACCCTGGGAACTCTGACCGCAGCCGCTTTACTGCTTTTTTCAAAATTTTTAATCTGCAAGTGCTTTTTTCTTCCACTGCAGCAGAATCATCACTGCCACAAGCGCCGTCAGGAAATCCGAAACCGGCTGGGAGGCAATAACACCGGAAAATCCGGCGATCTTTGATGCACAGATAATGACAATGGCAAAAATCACGCCCTGACGTCCTGCAGAGAGAATCAGCGCGCCTGCCCCATTTCCAATCGCCTGGAAAATGCAGGTGGAGGCAAGCACAATACCGACAAACGGCATGCCGATGAGCTGGACACGGAGAATCTGCTGTGCGACTGTGATTACACTGGCATCTTTTAAGAACAGTCCCACCAGAAGCGGAGCCGCCGCACCGAGCACAATCGCCATTCCGGCACCGGTCAGCACTTCCAGAAGGAAGGCAAAACGGATTGTCTTGTTGAAACGTTTTTTGTTCTTTGCGCCATAGTTGTATCCGACCAGTGGCTGTCCGCCGAAAGCAAAGCCAACCATGACAAGAACGGAGATCATGATGATTTTGAGGGCAATTCCCATCGCTGCGACTTTATCTGTTCCATACGGCTGTAAAAAGCGGTTCGTTAGCGTCACGCCGATGCTCTGCATGAAGTTGGTGACAGAGGCCGGAATGCCGATCGCAAGGACGGCGAGGACTTCCGCGCCGGTCACTTTCAGTTTCCGGAAATCGACGGAGAGATAACGGCATTTCTTTATTATAAAAATCACATAGAAAATATCGCCGCAGATATTGCCAAGCACCGTAGCAATCGCAGCACCTGCCGCTCCCAGACCAAGGGTGTAGATAAAAACCGGGTCGAGAATGATGTTGACCACGGCTCCGATCATCGTTCCGATCATGGATGCTTTGGCAAAACCTTCGGTGCGCACCAGGTTGTTCGGTGTCAGCTGGACAATGATAAACGGTGCGCCGAGTGCAATCCACTGGTAATAGTCCCCCGCATACTGCCACGTCGTCTCATCGCAGCCGAGAAGACCAAGAATCGGCTGTTTGGCCGCAAGCAGGATGATGCTGACCACAATGCCGACAGCAATCGCCGCATAAAAGCAGAATACACTGATCCTTCTTCCGTCCTCGTACTCTTTTTTGCCGAAGAGACGCGAAATGACTGAGCTGCCGCCGACACCGAAGATGTCTCCGAGTGCGATCATCAGCGTGAAAATCGGCGTGCCGAGCGATACGCCGGCGATCAGTGCGGTGTTTCCGGTCCGCGCGATGAAGAAGGTATCTACCATATTATAGATCAGCGATACCACCATGCCGAGCACGACCGGGAGCGCGAGCGTCATATATGCTTTTGACACTTTGGTTTTCTCAAACAATTCATTTTCCATTTTGAAAACTCCCCTTTTCTCACTTTTTCCTGAATCACTTTCTCACGCGGCGAAACAGCAAGCGTTTCACTGCTGAGTGAACTGTAACTTTCCTTTTGTCCTCGTGTATTTTAGCAGACTTTCTTGCTTTTTATTGTGTCATGTGTCACAATAAGGAAGAAAAAACAGATTCTTTAAGAGAGGATTTTTTCTATGAAACGAATCTTTGATCCGGCTCTGCTGGACTTTTATCTTCAGAAATATGAGATTCCGTCGCTTTTTAACACCCCGGATCTCGCCTTTTCCCTGTACCAGTTTGAAAAGGGAGAACGCCTCGACATACTGAACCCTGAGGAATATCTCTCATTTCTTGTGAACGGCTCCATTGAGATCAGTGCCAACCGCGCCGACGGCACCAGCTATCCGATCGGCTATCTCGACAGCTTTACCTGCATCGGCGATATGGAATTCTGCGGAAAGCGCGATGATACGCACCAGATTGAGGCACGCACCACCGCGCTTTGCATTGTCCTGCCGCTTGGCACCGCCAAAGAGTTTCTGCTTGACGACAACCGCTTTTTACGTTATCTTTTAACCTCCGTCACAGAAAAACTGATGCTTTATTCCAGCTCTCAGTCCAATTTTTCCACGCTTGAGGAAGCATTCCTCTCCTATCTGTCAAAGCGCTGCCCGGATCAGACCTTTTCCGGTGTAGAAAAAATGGCCATGCAGCTCCACTGCAGCCGCCGCCAGCTCCAGCGCGTTTTAAAAAAACTGCTGGAAGAGGGACGGCTCACGAAGCTATCCAAAGGCTCCTACCGCCTTCGCTGAATATTTAACTGAATTTTTTCCGGATTTTCTCTGCCGCTTTTACCATATTCCGAAGGCTCGCATCTGCCTCCGGCACACCTCTTGTTTTCAGTCCGCAGTCCGGGTTGACCCACAGTTTCTCTTTCGGAATTTTTGTGAGCATCACCGTAAGGCTCTGCACCATCTCCTCCACAGACGGAACACGCGGAGAATGAATGTCATAAACGCCAGGTCCAACCTCTGTCTCAAAATGATTTTCTCTTAAGGAATCCAGAATCTGCAGATCCGAACGCGATGCTTCAAAGGTGATGACATCCGCATCCATATCGTCGATGGCCGGGATGATGTCGGTGAATTCACTGTAGCACATATGGGTGTGAATCTGAGTTTCCGCTTCGACTCCGCTGTGTGTCAGGCGGAATGCCGGGATGGCAAAATCAAGATACTCGCTGTACCAGTCTGATTTCCGCAGCGGCAGCTTCTCGCGAAGGGCAGCCTCGTCGATCTGAATCATGCGGATTCCATTCGCCTCAAGATCGAGCACCTCGTCGCGGATCGCCAGGGCAATCTGAGAAATCGATTCCCTGATGGAGATATCTTCTCTCGGAAACGACCAGTTGAGGATCGTAACCGGGCCGCTCAGCATTCCCTTCATGATTTTTTTCGTCAGGGACTGCGCATAAACAGACCAGGCAACGGTAATCGGACTCTTACGGTATACATCACCCCAGATAACCGGCGGTTTTACGCAGCGGGTTCCATACGACTGTACCCAGCCCTTCTCTGTGAACAGGAAACCGCCAAGCGCCTCGCCAAAGTACTCTACCATATCATTTCTCTCATATTCGCCGTGTACCAGCACGTCGAGTCCGATCTCCTCCTGCCATGCAACACACTCCGCAATTTTTGCACGATTAAAGGCTTCGTACTCTTCCTTCGTCTTTTCTCCTTTCCGGTAAGCCGAACGATTTGCTTTGACATCCCTGGTCTGCGGGAAGGAACCGATCGTTGTGGCCGGAAACTCCGGCAGGCCAAATTCCGCTTTCTGCAGTTTCTGCCGCTCGCTCCGCTTCGGCAGACGTACGGCATCCTGTTCGGTGATGCGGGACAGGCGCTCACGCACCCCGTCATTTTCACAGTCTCTCTTCTCCGCAAAAAGTCTGTGATTGTTCTGATAACTCTCCGCTTTTGTATAGTCCGCAAGGTCTGCTAAAACTCCAAGTTCCTGCAGCTCCGTCAGCTTTTCCTCCGCAAAAGCAAAATAAGCGCTGCATTCCTTTGGAAGCTTTGTTTCATGCTTCAGCGTGTAAGGCACATGAAGCAGAGAACAGGAAGTGGAAAGTACGACAGAAATGTTCTTTTCCTGCAGGCCTTTCACCGTCTGCAGTGTTTTCTCGTAATGATTCTTCCAAATATTCTTTCCATTGACAAGTCCCGCAAACAGGATTTTATCAGCCGGAAAGCCGTACGCTTCGATCAGGCGCACCGTCTCTTTTCCCTCCAGAAAATCAAGGCCGATTCCGTCGAAATCCATTGCTGTGAGATCCTGGTAAACATCCCTTACATCACCGAAATATGTCTGCACCAGAACACGGCAGTTTCCTTTTTCCTGCAGAACCGCGTCATAAAGGCGGTGGAACAACTCCACATCCTGCGCATCCATATCGCGGACAAGGGCCGGCTCATCAAACTGTACCCAGGCAATCTGCTGTTTCTGACACTCCTTCAGCAGTTCCTGATAGGCTGCTGTGAGATCCCCGATGAAATCCTCCGCTTTCTTTTCTCCGGTGAATCTGCAAAGCTTCAGCATCGTGTAGGCTCCAATCACAACCGGTTTTGTCGCAATGCCAAGCTCTTTCGCCTCCGCATACTCATCAAAAAGCTTGGACGCGGAAAGATGGATGACGGTGTCATCTTCTGCTTCCGGTACAATATAATGGTAGTTGGTGTTGAACCATTTTTTCATTGCCAGTGCTTTTACATCACCGGATGTACCCTGATATCCTCTTGCCATGGCAAAGTAGGTATCCAGTGCGGATAACTGCAGCTCCTGATACCGTTTTGGAACGATTCCAAGCAGTACGGCCGTATCGAGTACCAGATCGTAATGTGAAAAATCGTTGCTGGAAATAAACGTAATTCCGGCCTCTTTCTGTGTCATCCAATGTGCTTTCCGCAGATCTTTTGCTGTCTGCAGCAGCTCCTCCGCTTTGATCTCGTTCCGAAAATATTTTTCAGAAGCAAATTTTAATTCCCGCAGGGTACCGATTCTCGGAAACCCAATCACTGATGTCTGCATAGCCTTCTCCTCTTCCTGTTCGTTTTCATCCAAAGTGTTTGTTGTCCTTTCGACAAACTGTATTATACGCGACAGTTTCCGATTTGAAAAATACTGAAAAAAACAGGTTGCCCATAGTTTCAAGTTATGGACAGCCTGTTCTTTGTTTACTCCAGATATTTTTTTAAACATTCCAGGTACGCAACGCCAATGCTGCTGCGTCTTCCTTTTTTATGTGTGATGTAGCCGATCCGCATTTCGCTCTCATCGGCGAGCGGAACGGCGATAATGTCCTTTCCATTCAGGTTTTCGTCGATCACGCCGCTGCACACGGTATATCCGTTCAGGCCGATCAGAAGGTTGAACAGCGTGGCACGGTCGCGCACGCGGATGTTTTTCTTCCGCTCCGATGCCGAAAAGATTTCCTCAGAAAAGTAGAACGAATTGTGCTCACCCTGCTCAAACGAGAGGTACGGATATTCTTCGAGTTCTTCGTTGGTGATCACCGTCTGCTGTGCCAGCGGATGATTTCTGCTGATGAAAACGTGCGGCCTTGCGACAAACAGAAGATGAAATTCCAGTTCCTGCGCTTTTAAAAGCTTCGTCAGCACCTTTTCGTTAAAATCGTTTAAAAACAGAATCCCAATCTCGCTGCGCATCCGCGCCACATCCTCGATGATCTCGTACGTCTGTGTCTCCCGGAGGCTGAAATCGTACTCCTTCTGTCCATATTTCTGGATCAGATCCACAAACGCATTGACGGCAAAGGAGTAATGCTGCGTCGACACGCAAAACTGTTTCTTTCCGCCGTCTTTTCCCTTGTACTTATCCTCCAGGATCGCCGCCTGCTCAAGCACCTGACGCGCGTAGCCAAGAAAATCATCTCCCTCCTTCGAGAGGGTGATTCCCTTGTTTGTCCGCTTGAAAATCACAAGGTTCATCTCTTTTTCAAGTTCATGAATCGCATTTGTAAGGCTCGGCTGGGAAATGTACAGCCGGTTTGCCGCCTCTGTGATGGTTCCCATCTCCGCTACGGTTACCACATATCGTAACTGCTGCAGTGTCAAGCAGTTACTTCCATTCCGGGAGAATCGACGTTCCGATCGTGCCCTCCGGCATTTCCACGCCGAAGTTTTCTGCAACGGATGCGCCGATCACGGCAAAGGTGTCCTTCGTCTCCTGAAGGCCGCTCTCCTTCATAGACGGTGAGTACGCAAGGAGCGGCACCTGTTCTCTGGTGTGGTCCGTTCCGGTATAAGTCGGGTCGTTGCCGTGGTCTGCCGTGATCAGGAGCAGATCATCGTCTTTTAACTGCTCCAGCAGCTTTCCAAGGTTCACATCGAATTTTTCAATCTCTTTTCCGTAGCCTTCCGGGTTTCTTCTGTGGCCCCAGAGTGCATCGAAATCGACGAGGTTGACAAAGCACAGTCCGGTAAAATCTTTTCCTGCCGTCTCAATCGTCTGCTCCATGCCGTGGACGCTGCTCTTGGATTTCAGACTCTCCGTGATGCCCTCGCCGCAGAAAATATCGTTGATTTTTCCGATGCTGATGACATCATATCCTGCCTCCTGCATCGCGTTGAGCACGGTTTTTCCCGTCGGTTTGACAGCGTAGTCGTGACGGTTTGCGGTGCGGACGAACTCTCCTTTTTTCTTTCCGACGTACGGTCTTGCAATGACACGGCCGACTTTCCACTCGTCTTTCATGGTCAGCTCACGGGCAATCTCGCAGTAATGATACAGCGTCTCCAGTCCCATCGTCTCCTCGTTGCCGCAGATCTGCAGTACGGAATCCGCCGAGGTATAGACGATCAGTTCTCCGTTTTCGATCTCTCGCTCTGCCAGCTCATCGAGGATCTCCGTTCCGCTCGCCGCCTTATTGCCGATGATCTTTCTGCCGGTTCGTTTTTCCAGCTCGTCGATCAGTTCTTTCGGAAATCCGTGGTCGGTGAACGTAACGAACGGCTTTGTCGTGTAAATTCCCATCATCTCCCAGTGGCCGGTCATGGTGTCTTTTCCGTTGCTCGCCTCGTTCAGTCTTCTGGCGTAACCCTTTGCCTCATCCTCTGTCACACCGCAGAGATTTCCCATGCCGAGGCGGCGCAGGTTCGGGATTTCAAGGCCTCCCTGACTCTCCCAGATGTGGCCGAAGGTATTGACACCGACATCCCCAAACTTCTCCGAATCCGCCATCGCCCCGATTCCGAGAGAATCCAGGACGATCAGAAAAATACGGTTATATTTTCTCATACTCTTTACTCCTTTCTTTTTAACTCAGCTCAAACATTCCATGATAGAGCTGATAATATTTTCCTTTCTGTGCCAGAAGTGCGTCGTGGTCGCCGCGCTCTACGATATTTCCCTGCTCCAGCACCATGATCGCATTGGCGTTTCGCACGGTGCTTAAGCGGTGGGCGATGACAAATACGGTTCTGCCCTCCATGAGCTGGTCCATTCCTTTTTCGATCAGCGCCTCGGTTCTGGTGTCAACGGAGGATGTTGCCTCGTCAAGAATCAGCACCGGCGGATCGGCAACGGCGGCACGGGCAATCGCGAGAAGCTGGCGCTGGCCCTGGGAGAGGTTGGCTCCGTCGGAGGTCAGCATCGTGTCGTAGCCGTTCGGCAGACGGCGGATGAAGGAATCCGCATTCGCAATTTTGGCCGCACGTTCAATTTCTTCCTGCGTGGCATCGAGTTTTCCAAAACGGATATTTTCTGCTACGGTTCCCGTGAACAGATGGGTATCCTGCAGAACGATACCAAGGGAGTGGCGCAAAGCGTCTTTTTCGATATCTTTTACGTCAATGCCGTCGTAGACAACCGCACCGCCCTGGACGTCGTAGAAACGGTTGATCAGATTCGTGATCGTCGTTTTTCCGGCTCCTGTGGAACCGACAAAAGCAATTTTCTGGCCTGGTTTGGCATACAGGCTGATGTTCTTTAAGATCAGACGGTCTGCCGTGTAGCCGAAATCCACGTTTTCAAAACGCACATCGCCCTTTAATTCCGTCATCGTTCCGTCCGGGCGCTTCCATGCCCAGCGGCCTGTTGTCTCTTCGCAGACGGCAAGTGCGCCGTTCTCTTCTTTTACGTTGACCAGTTCCACTTTTCCCTCGTCGATTTCCGGCTCCAGGCTCATCACGTCGAAGACACGCTCCGCACCGGCGAGCGCTGAGAGAAGGAAGTTGCTCTGCTGGGTGAACTGGTTGATCGGAAGCGCCGCCTGGCGGACAAAGACAAGGTAGCTTGCCAGGCTTCCGATATCGGCTTTTCCGTGCAGGGCGAGAAGGCCGCCGAGCACTGCCACAATCGCATAATTGACATACGAAATGCTGACAACGACAGGAACCATCGTCGCCGCATACCCCTGCGCGCCGGTTCCCGCTTTCCGGAGCTCCTCATTCTTTTTGCAGAATTCCGTAAAGCTCTCTTCTTCGTGGTGGAACACCTTGACGACTTTCTGTCCGGTGATCAGCTCCTCAATATAGCCGTTCAGTTCTCCGAGGCTGTTCTGCTGCTTCGTATAATAACCCTTGCTGCGCTTTCCGCTGAACTTGATATACCAGAACATGATACCGTAGCACACCGTTACAATCAGCGAGAGCCGCCAGTTCAGGATATACAGCAAGGTCAGTGTTCCCACAATCTGGATGAAGCTCTGGATAACCATCGCAAAACTGTTGTTCAGGGCATCTGCCATCGTGTCGACATCGTTCGTGAAAAGACTCATGATATCGCCGTGGCGTCTGCTGTCGAAGAACTGCAGCGGCAGTGTCTGGACGTGTTCGAACAGATCGCGGCGGATATCAAAGACAACCTGCTGTGCTGCTTTTACCATGGTCTGCGTGTAGCCGTATGCTGCGAGTGCGCCGCACCCGAAAATGAGTGCCGTAATCAGCACGCCGCGCAGCAGTGTGTGCACATCTCCGTCCGCCAGTCCGTTGACAACCGGGCGGATCATATACGTTCCAAGGAGGTTGGCTCCCGCGCTGATTGTTACCAGCACCGCTACGACTGCGAGCATTTTTTTGTGCCGTCCCAGATAAGACAGGAAGACGCGCAGCGTGTGTTTCAGGTTCTTTGGTTTCTTTCCGCTATAAGCTCTCGCTGCCATTTTCGTCTCCTCCTTTCATCTGTGAGGCGTAAATTTCCTGATAAATCGGGTCATCCGCCAGCAGTTCAGCGTGCGTGCCGATCCGGTGTACTTTTCCGTCATCAAGAATGATGATCTGATCCGTATTCATGACGGATGTTACTCTCTGCGCAATGATAATTTTTGTGACATCCTTCCGCGCCGCCAGTGCCTCGCGGATCTTTTTCTCCGTTGCCGTGTCGACCGCACTTGTCGAATCATCGAAGATCAGGATTTTTGCCTTTCCGATCAGCGCACGCGCGATGCAGAGACGCTGCTTCTGGCCTCCGGAGAGGTTGCTTGCGCCCTGCTCGAGCACGGTATCGAGGCCGTCCGGCATGCGGTTCAAAAATTCATCCGCACACGCCGCGCGGCATGCTTCCCAGATCTCCTTATCGGATGCATCCACATTGCCCCATTTCAGGTTTTCACGCACGGTTCCGGAGAACAGCACGTTTTTCTGCAGAATGATATTGACTGCATCGCGGAGAGCGGCAAGATCGTACGCGCGCACATCCTTTCCGCCGACGCGGACGGTGCCGCGGCTGGTGTCATACAGACGCGGAATGAGCTGCACCAGCGTCGTTTTCGAAGAACCTGTTCCTCCGAGGATTCCTACCGTCTGACCGGCTTTGATCTTCAGCGTAACATCCAGAAGTGCGTACTCTTTTGCTTCTTCTTTGTACTTAAACGATACGTTGTCAAACTCCACGCTGCCCTCCGGAACTTCTGTTGCACCGTTTTCCGGTGAGGTGAGAACGACCTTTTCATCGAGTACCTCAACAATCCGGTGCGCACTTGCCATGGAGCGTGTCAGAAGCAGAAATACATTCGCGATCATCATCATGGAGTTCATGACCTGCATGACATAGCTCAGGAAACCGGTTAGATTTCCGACGGCAAGCTGTTTTTTCAGGATCATATTTCCACCGAACCACAGGATCAGCACGATTGCCGTATACATAACACTCTGAAAGGCAGGCAGATTCAGCACAGCGTAGTGAAATGTCTGTTCACTTTCCGCAGTCAGATCTGTGTTAACCTCGTTGAATTTATTCTCCTCATACTCATCCCGTACAAACGCTTTCACAGCACGGATCGTAGTCAATCCTTCCTGAATGACATTGTTCAGGCGGTCTACCACCGACTGCAGTCTGGTATACATCGGAGCGACTTTTCGTACGATCAGGGAAAGAATAAAGCCGAGAAGCGGTGTACACACAAGAAAAACGAACGCCAGCCGCGGATTCATATAAAATGAGAGACCGATTCCCATAATCAGAAGAGAAGGTCCCCTGGTGATCGGGCGGAACCCGGCGCTCACCATGTTCTGGATAACTGTGACATCTGTTGTCATGCGGGTGATCAGAGACGACACCGCAAAGTGGTCGAGGTTTGAGAATGCATACCGCTGCATTTTCTCATACTCCGCCTTCCGGATCTCGGCTCCCCAGCCGTACGTTGCGCGCGCCGCAAAGTGCGCGTATAAAATTCCGGTCACAAGCGCAAAAAGCGCACAGATTCCCATCTGAATTCCCTTGCGATAAATATAAGAGAGATCGCCGTTCGCAATACCAATGTCGATCAGATTGGAAATCAGGATCGGAATAAAAAGTTCAAAACACGTTTCTACCAATACCAGCACCGCTCCGAAAATCATGTCCCGTTTGTAAGGGCCTGCATACGAGAGCAGACGCTTCATATCATTCATCTTCTGTCATATCCTCCTTCAGCTGTTTTTCGGAGTTCATTTTACCATACCCCGACGCAGTTTTCAACGCGCCGGGGTATCCTGTTTGCTGTTCTTTTTTTATAATATTACAGTTCACTGGTTCCCAGCGAACTGTAACACTCGCATCCCGCATTTAAAGTTTTGCTTCGCAAAAGGAGGGCTGCTCACGCCTGAATCACTTTCTTACGCAGCGAAACACCAAGTGTTTCACTGCTGTGTGAACAGTAACTTTACAGTTTCACTGTCCGCGTCGCCAATTTTTTCTGAAACCGCACATCGTGGTCAACGACCAGCATCGTCGGGCTGGCGCTCAGGAGAAGCTGTTCAATCTGCATGCGTGAGAACACGTCGATGTAGTTGAGCGGCTCATCCCAGATATAAAGATGCGCCGGCGTGATAAAACTTGCGGCGATCAGTACCTTCTTTTTCTGCCCCTCAGAAAAGCTTTCCATCGGTTTTTCAAACTGTGTTCTCTCGAAATCAAGCTTTCGAAGCAGTGTCAGAAGGAGGCTGTAGTCCAGCTTTTCCGTTCTGCAGTATTCGGAAAGTGTGCCGGATAAAAATCCGGTGTCCTGGCTGATATACGAAATAGTAAGGCCAGCTCCCACAGTCAAAAGGCCGCTTCGGGTTTCTATTTCCCTGTGATCTTGCATTCTGTTTCCCGTCTCCTCCGCCAGGTTTCGGATCAGATGCAGAAGCGTTGATTTTCCGCATCCATTCTTTCCGTGCAGAAACACGCGCTCGCCGCGGAGCAGTTCAAAGTTCAGATTCCGGATCACATTGCCGCCACCCGGATAACCGGCACACAAATTTCTGGCAAAGATAAGACGTTCTTTCGGATAGATGAGCGGCTGCACATGAAGTTTTTCTGTCTGCTCAATGTCCTGCAGCAAGCCCTCTTTTTCTTCGATCTCCCGTTCCATCCGCTTTTCATACTGTGCGATGCGGCTCTGCATTTTCTTCGTCTTGGCACCGATAAAGGCTCTTGTGCTTATGCAGCGGTCATGTTCTTTGATCGGGTCAAAACCGATTTTCGTGTTTTCATTTTTCTCCGCCCAACGGCTGCTTCGGTCTGCCGCGTGCCGCAGAGATGCGATCTCCTGCAGATGTTTTTCGTTCTCCGCCAGCGCAAACTGATCTTTCCGCCGTTTATTTTCCCACCACGAAGTGAAATTGCCGCTCTGTACTTCGATCGAGCCGCGGTTTAAAACAAGAACATGGTCAATGCACGCGTCCAGAAGATCGCGGTCATGTGAGACCAGAATAAAGCCTTTCTTTTTCTTTAAGTATTCCCGCACACACGCTCTGGCATCCTGGTCGAGGTGGTTCGTCGGCTCATCGATCAGAAGAAAATCATTTTCTCCAGAAAACAGAACAGCGAGCAACACTTTTGTCTGTTCTCCAAAGCTTAAAGTTCCAAACGGGCGGTACAGCAATGCGGCATCTGCCTGCAGATCTTCCATTTCGATCAGCACCCGCCACAGTTCGCACGATGGCTTCAGCTCATCAAAAAATTCTGCCGCTGTCTGCTTCTTCTGTGTTTCCGTCACATGATATGGGAAATAGTCAAACACCGTCGATGTGGAAATCTTTCCTTGATACGGGTATTTTCCCATCAGAAGATTTAAAAATGTCGTCTTTCCCTTTCCATTCCGCCCAATAAAACCGAGTTTCCAGTTGGTATCAACGGAGAAAGATATCTCTTCAAAAACCGGCTCAAAACTGCCCTCATATTCAAATGTAAGATTCGTTACCTGGATTTCTGCCATAAAAAATTCCCCCTTTGCATTGATGTTCCTGTTCTGTCGATGCAAAAAGAGGATGTTCTGTCCGCGCAGCGCGATAAGTAAAAAGACACTGTTCTCTTTTTTTCGCCCAGGCACCCTAAAAAGCCCCCTTTTACCGGGATTCTTTTTGAAATGCAGGCATCAAAAAAGAGAGGGGCCGATGAGAACATAACCCACTTTTGGCGACAGAAAATATAACAGCACAGATCTGCAGACGCAATCTGCTGTTTTCAGAACATCGTTTTTCTTTCAAATGTCTGTTTTCATGTCTTCAAAAGTTAGTTATTTCTCATCCTTTCACCTCTCTCTGTCAATTCTGTTCTTACCCTATCATACTTCTTGTTTTTCCGCAAGCCTTTTTTTACAGATTACGCGCGGATAACTGTCAAAGCGGATATTTGCAATCCACTTCGCTACTTGCCTGATTCGGTTAAACGTTTTCCGCTTGCCCTGTTTGAATTTCATTTTGATAACCAGAAGCACGCCCAGCACAATGCGTTTCCATATACTTTTTTTCTTTTTCATCTTCTCTCTTCTCATGCCATCTCCTTCGTGACTGCAAAAACAAGGCCCCGACGCCCTGTATCACTACAGACCGCCGGGGCCTTGTTACGTTTGAACACAAATCATGCTACTGCATGAATATCCTGATTCGGACAAATTCTGCTTAAATTAAGCGTTCTTCTGAGCGATAGCTGCCTGAGCTGCTGCCAGACGAGCGATCGGTACACGGAACGGTGAGCAGGAAACATAGTCCAGACCCAGTTTGTTGCAGAACTCTACGGAGCTCGGATCTCCACCGTGCTCACCGCAGATACCTACGTGCAGAGAAGAGTTAACCGGTCTTCCAAGATCGATAGCCATCTTCATCAGCTTGCCAACGCCGTCCTGATCGAGTTTTGCGAATGGATCGTTCTCGAAGATCTTAGCGTCATAGTAAGCGTTCAGGAATTTACCAGCATCGTCACGGGAGAATCCGTAAGTCATCTGAGTAAGGTCGTTGGTTCCGAAGCAGAAGAAGTCTGCCTCTTTTGCGATCTCATCTGCAGTCAGAGCTGCTCTCGGGATCTCGATCATGGTACCAACTTCGTATTCAAGGTCGCTGCCTGCAGCTGCGATTTCAGCGTCAGCGGTCTCTACTACGAATTTCTTAACGTATTTCAGCTCTTTGACATCGCCAACAAGCGGGATCATGATTTCCGGTTTTACATTCCAATCCGGATGAGCTTTCTTCACGTTGATGGCTGCGCGGATTACTGCGCTTGTCTGCATCTTAGCGATTTCCGGATAAGTTACAGCAAGACGGCATCCACGATGACCCATCATCGGGTTGAACTCATGCAGACCAGCGATAATTGCTTTGATCTGCTCAACAGTTTTGCCCTGAGCATCAGCCAGTTTCTTGATGTCCTCTTCCTCAGTCGGAACGAACTCATGAAGCGGCGGATCCAGGAAACGGATGGTAACCGGGTTGCCTTCCAGAGCTTCATACAGCTTCTCGAAGTCTCCCTGCTGCTCCGGAAGGATCTTAGCAAGTGCTGCTTCTCTCTCTTCTACGGTTTCAGCGCAGATCATCTCACGGAATGCATCGATTCTGTTGCCTTCGAAGAACATATGCTCTGTACGGCAAAGACCAATACCTTCTGCGCCAAGCTCACGAGCTTTTTTAGCGTCTGCCGGAGTATCAGCGTTTGTACGAACTTTCATGGTTCTGTATTTATCTGCCCAGCCCATGATTCTTCCGAACTCGCCAGCGATGGTAGCGTCTACGGTCGGGATCAGTCCGTCATAGATGCATCCTGTAGAACCATCCAGAGAGATGCAGTCTCCCTCGTGGAACTCTTTGCCAGCCAGTGTGAATTTCTTGTTTGCCTCGTCCATTACGATATCACCGCAACCGGATACACAGCAGGTTCCCATACCACGGGCAACTACGGCTGCGTGGGAAGTCATACCACCACGAACAGTCAGGATACCCTGTGCAGATTTCATACCTGTGATATCTTCTGGGGATGTCTCAAGACGAACCAGAACAACTTTTTCTCCTCTTTCAGCCCATGCAACAGCGTCATCAGCTGTGAAGACGATTTTACCGCAAGCAGCTCCCGGAGATGCTCCCAGTGCTTTTGCCATTGGAGTAGCCTCTTTCAGTGCTTTTGCATCGAACTGCGGATGAAGCAGAGAGTCAAGGTTACGAGGATCGATCATTGCAACTGCCTCTTCCTCTGTTCTCATTCCCTCATCTACAAGGTCGCAGGCGATTTTCAGAGCAGCTTTTGCTGTTCTCTTACCGTTACGTGTCTGCAGCATGTACAGTTTACCGTGCTCTACAGTGAACTCCATGTCCTGCATATCTCTGTAGTGTGTTTCCAGAGTTTTGCAAACTTCTTTGAACTGTTTGAAAGCTTCCGGGAATTTCTCTTCCATCTCGGAAATGTGCATAGGTGTACGAACACCGGCAACTACGTCCTCGCCCTGTGCGTTGGTAAGGAACTCACCGAACAGTCCGTTCTCTCCTGTAGCAGGGTCACGGGTGAAGGCAACACCTGTACCACAGTCATCTCCCATGTTTCCGAATGCCATCATCTGTACGTTAACAGCGGTACCCCAGGAATACGGGATGTCGTTGTCACGACGATAAACGTTTGCTCTCGGGTTGTCCCAGGAACGGAATACGGCTTTTACAGCCTCCATCAGCTGTACCTTAGGATCGGTCGGGAAATCCTCACCGATTTTAGCTTTGTACTCAGCTTTGAACTGCTCAGCCAGTTTTTTGAGGTCATCTGCGTCAAGATCTACGTCCTGTTTTACGCCTTTCTCCTCTTTCATCTTGTCGATCAGCTCTTCGAAGTATTTTTTACCAACTTCCATAACTACGTCAGAGAACATCTGAATGAATCTTCTGTAGCAGTCCCAAGCCCAACGTGGGTTGCCGGAAGCCTGTGACAGAGTTTCAACAACCTCTTCGTTCAGACCAAGGTTCAGGATGGTATCCATCATACCTGGCATGGAAGCTCTTGCTCCGGAACGTACAGAAACGAGCAGCGGATTCTTAGCGTCTCCGAATTTCTTTCCTGTGATTCCTTCCATTTTATCGATTGCTTCCATGATCTGACCCATGATCTCGTCGTTGATCTGTCTGCCATCCTCATAGTACTGTGTACAAGCCTCGGTTGTTACCGTGAATCCCTGTGGTACAGGAAGTCCCAGGTTTGTCATCTCAGCCAGGTTTGCGCCTTTTCCACCGAGAAGGTTACGCATATCTGCATTACCTTCAGTGAACATGTAAACCCATTTTGCCATTGTTACTTTTCCTCCTACTTGTAATTTTGATAGGTTATAGTAAAGTATTTCCAGATTGCCCTGGATGATACGTTCACCCTATACCGATTGCACCGAAAATAAAGATATCCTCGGGGCGCACACATTTATTTTACCATAAGAATATCTTTAGTCAATAAAAATATGGCAAATTTTCGGTATTTTTTTTAATTTCTGGTTCTGCGTCCCTCTTGTGTCCTATTATATCAGCTTTTGGTTACTTTTTACAGGGTTTTTTGTAATTTTTGCGTAAAAAAAGAAGTATCGCACAATTTTTTTCATTTTACGATACTTCTTCTTCTATTTTTCCTGGTAAATTTTCGGAATTGTTTGATTTTATGATTTCAGAATTACGGTTTTGATTACGAAATACAGCAGCACAATCACACCGAGTACGATACGGTACCAGCCGAAGGCTTTGAAATCGTGCTTCTTGATGTACTGCATCAGGAATTTGATGGCAAGAATCGATACCGCAAATGCCACCAGCATGCCGACGATCATGATCGCCACCTCAACACCGGTAAAGGCAAAGCCGTGTTTTACCAGTTTTAAAAGGCTCGCGCCGAACATAACCGGAACGGCAAGGAAAAACGTGTACTCCGATGCCAGCTCTCTCGAGCATCCCAGCAGGATACCGCCGATGATGGTTGCTCCCGAACGGGAAGTTCCCGGTACGATGGAAAGGAGCTGGAAAACACCGATATACAGCGCATTTTTCCAGGTAATCTCTTTGATTTTTGTTGCAGACAGTGTTCTCGTCTTGTTGTAATTCTCAATGATGATGAAGAGGACACCATAGATGATCAGCATCAGTGCTACGATCACGTAATTCATCAGATGGGCCTCGATCCAGTCGTTGAATGCCAGTCCGATCACGGCTGCCGGCAGACACGATACGACGATCTTGAACCACATGATAATTTTGTCCAGATAACAGTAATTGTCTACAAAGTTCTGAATACCTGCAAAGACCTTGTTGTCGCTTGGATTGGCAAAATAGCTCTTGCTTTTCGCTTTGCTTTTGCCATGAAACGGCCAGAGATCCCAGAAATAGATGACGACAACCGCAAGGATTGCACCGAGCTGGATGACAACTTCAAAAACATTCTTGAAATCAGCTGTCACATTCAGCTTAATAAACTCATCTACCAGAATCATGTGGCCGGTGCTGCTGATCGGAAGCCACTCGGTAATGCCCTCTACGATACCCAGCAGGATAACCTTTAACCACTCAATGATGTTCATACGATATGTACCTTTCTCTTTTTGAATTGGATGCCCTTTTCTGGCATTCTATTAAAAATCTATCATACTTATGCTAAAAACACAAGCGCGTCACGTTTTCTTTTTTGTAAAATCCATAACCCACATTCGGCCAAAAAAGCTCTCTGCCGCTTTGTTTCTGCAGCAGAGAGCTTTTCTTTGCTTTATGCTTCTATCATGCTTATCTCTTGTCGATCGTTGCGATATCGATCAGGGTCAGCTTCTTCACATCTGTATTTTCCAGACTGGTTACGAGTGCGGTTGCGGTATCCAGAGAGGTCAGTACGTTGACACCTGTCTCGATCGCGTTCCGGCGGATGACGAATCCGTCTTTGGAGTGCTCAACACCCTGGGACGGAGTATCGATGACGAGGTCGATCTTGTGGCCGAGGATCAGGTCCATCAGGTTCGGGGACGGCTGCTCGATCTTGTTGGTGCGGATCGCATTGACGCCGTTCTCGTTCAGGGCTTTCGCGGTATTTCTCGTCGCATAGATCTTGTAGCCGAGAGCCTGGAATCTCTGTGCGATCGGAACGATATCCTCTTTATCCTCATCCTTTACGGTGATGATCATGTTTTTGTATTTCGGCAGGTTGATTCCGGCGCCGAGGAATGCTTTGTAAAGAGCCTCATTGAAGGTCTTTGCAATACCAAGGCACTCACCGGTGGATTTCATCTCCGGTCCAAGGGCGATATCTGCGCCGCGGATCTTCTCGAAGGAGAATACCGGCATCTTGATGGCAATGTAATCTGCCTCTCTCTGCAGACCCGGCTCGTAGCCAAGCTCGCGGATCGTGTGGCCAAGGATGACTTTCGTTGCCAGCGGCACGATCGGGATTCCGGTTACCTTGCTGATGTACGGCACGGTACGAGAAGAACGCGGGTTGACCTCGATGACGTAAACATCCTCACCGCATACGATGAACTGGATGTTGATCATACCGATGACATGCAGGGATCTTGCCAGACGTTTCGTATACTCTACGATGGTGTCTTTTGCATGCTGGCTGATGCTCTGTGCCGGATAAACGGAGATACTGTCTCCGGAGTGAACGCCGGCGCGCTCGATGTGCTCCATGATACCAGGAATCAGGATATCGGTGCCGTCGCAGACTGCATCAACCTCGATCTCCTTGCCCTGCAGATATTTATCAACCAGGATCGGATGCTCCTGTGCGATCCGGTTGATGATGCCGATAAATTCATCGACGTCCTCATCGCTGATGGCGATCTGCATACCCTGTCCTCCAAGGACGTAGGACGGGCGGACGAGTACCGGATAGCCGAGCTCGTTGGCTGCTTTTTTCGCCTCTTCTGCAGTGAATACGGTGTGTCCCTTCGGACGCGGGATTTCACACTGCTCCAGGATCTCATCGAACAGCTCACGGTCCTCTGCGGCATCTACGTTCTCTGCAGATGTTCCAAGGATCGGCACACCCATTTTCAGGAGTGCTTCGGTCAGCTTAATCGCGGTCTGGCCGCCGAACTGTACAACGGCTCCGTCCGGATGCTCGATGTTGACGATATTTTCTACATCTTCCGGTGTCAGCGGCTCGAAATACAGTTTATCTGCGATATCGAAGTCGGTGCTGACGGTCTCCGGGTTGTTGTTGATGATGATGGTCTCATAGCCCTCTTTCTTGAATGCCCAGGTACAATGTACGGAGCAGAAGTCAAACTCGATACCCTGTCCGATACGGATCGGGCCGGAACCAAGGACGAGGACTTTCTTTCTGTCGTTTGTCTCGACAGCTTCGTTTTCGCCGCCGTATACGGAATAGTAATACGGTGTGGTTGCTGCGAACTCAGCGGCACAGGTATCTACCATCTTGTAAGCTGCGGTGATATCATACTGTTTTCTTAACGCTTTTACTTCTTCTTCGGTCTTTCCTGCCAGTTTTGCCACCAGATAATCCGGGAACTCAAGGCGTTTTGCTTCGCGCAGCAGATCCTCATCCAGCTCTTTGGCCTGTAATGCCTGCTCCATCTCAACGAGGATAGCCAGCTTATCGATGAACCATACATCGATTTTGGTGATCTCGTGGATCTCGTCGTAGGAGATGCCCTGACGGATCGCCTCTGCGATTCTCCAGATTCTCATATCGTCTACGATGTGAAGCTCTTCGATCAGCTCGTCTTTTGACAGGTGGCTGAAGTCATAGGACATCAGGGAATCTACGTGCTGTTCCAGGGAACGGATGGCTTTCATCAGCGCACCCTCGAAGTTGTTGCAGATACTCATAACCTCACCGGTTGCCTTCATCTGTGTGGTCAGGGTACGTTTTGCACTGATAAACTTATCGAACGGCAGACGCGGGATTTTTACAACACAGTAATCCAGCATCGGCTCGAAGCTTGCGTAGGTTTTTCCAGTAATGGCGTTCGGGATCTCATCCAGAGTGTAGCCAAGTGCGATCTTTGCAGCAACCTTTGCAATCGGATAACCGGTCGCTTTGGAAGCCAGTGCGGAAGAACGGCTGACACGCGGATTTACCTCGATAACACAGTACTCGAAGCTGTCCGGATTCAACGCATACTGTACGTTGCATCCGCCGGTGATGCCGAGCTCGGTGATGATGTTGAGTGCGGAAGTACGCAGCATCTGATACTCTTTATCTCCCAGGGTCTGGGATGGTGCTACGACAATACTGTCTCCGGTGTGAACGCCGACCGGGTCGATGTTCTCCATGTTGCAGACGGTGATGCAGTTTCCTACGCTGTCCCGCATTACCTCGTACTCGATCTCTTTCCATCCGGCGATACATCTTTCAACGAGTACTTCGCCGACACGGGAAAGACGGAGTCCGTTCGAGAGGATCTCGATCAGCTCTTCTTCGTTGTAAGCGATACCGCCGCCGCTTCCGCCGAGGGTGTAAGCCGGACGCAGTACAACCGGATAACCGATCTTGTTGGTGAAATCGATACCAGCCTGTACATCATGGACAACCAGGGATGCCGCTACCGGCTCGCCGATTTTTTCCATGGTATCTTTGAATTCCTGACGGTCCTCTGCTTTTTTGATGGTCTGTGCTGTGGTACCGATCAGGCGTACGTTGTTTTCTTTTAAGAAGCCTTTTTCTTCGAGTTCCATCGCAAGGTTCAGTCCTGCCTGGCCTCCCAGAGTCGGAAGAACGCTGTCCGGTTTTTCCTTCTGGATGAGCTGCTCTACCACTTCTACGGTCAGCGGCTCGATGTAAACGCGGTCTGCGATGTCTTTATCGGTCATGATGGTTGCCGGGTTGGAATTCAGAAGAACAACTTCCATTCCCTCTTCTTTCAGGGAACGGCACGCCTGTGTTCCTGCGTAGTCGAACTCTGCTGCCTGTCCGATGACGATCGGACCGGAACCGATAACCAGAACTTTTTTAATATTCGGATTCTTTGGCATTATTTGTTACCTCCCATCATCTCAAGGAATCGATCAAACAGGTATCCGGAATCCTGCGGGCCAGGGCATGCCTCCGGATGGAACTGTACGGTAAAGATGTTTTTGCCGACGTATTTGAGTCCCTCGTTGGTGCCGTCGTTGACGTTCACAAAGGCCGGAACTGCCACATTCGGATCCAGGGTATCGGTATCTACGACATAGCCGTGGTTCTGGGAAGAAATGTAAACTCTTCCGGTTGCCAGGTCCTTGACCGGGTGGTTTCCGCCGCGGTGGCCGTATTTCATCTTGTGGGTATCTGCGCCGGTAGCCAGTGCCATCAGCTGATGTCCAAGACAGATTGCAAAGATCGGTACATTGGAATCGTACAGTTTTTTAATCTCTTTGATAATGGATACGCACTCTTTCGGATCTCCAGGGCCGTTGGACAGCATGATTCCGTCCGGATTTGCGGCGAGGATCTCTTCTGCTGTAGTAAGCGCCGGATAAATGGTCACTTCGCATCCGCGCTCATTTAAGGAACGTGCGATGTTGTTCTTTGCGCCAAGATCCAGAAGTGCAACTTTAAAGCCTTCTCCTTTTAAAACTGATTTTTCAGAGCAGGTTACCTTTTCTACAACTTTTCCGGTATTATACGCTTTTAATTTTGGAATAATTTCATCGAGGTGATAATTTTCGTTGGTCGTGATCATACCGTTCATGGTACCTTTTTCACGAAGAATTTTGGTGAGAGCACGAGTATCGATTCCGGCGATTCCGGGAATATCGAACTTTTTCAGGAAATTCTGAATGGTGTCCTGGCAACGGAAGTTGCTGGGGAGACGGGATAATTCTCTTACAATATAGCCATCCGGCCAGGGTCTTAAGGACTCCTGATCATCATAACAAATTCCATAGTTTCCAATAAGAGGATACGTCATACATACTGCCTGTCCCGCATAGGATGGGTCAGTCAGCACTTCGAGATATCCAGTCATGGATGTATTAAATACGATTTCACTGATCACTTCTTTTTGTGAACCAATGCTGGTTCCGGTAAAGACATGCCCGTCTTCTAAGATTAGAAAAGCTTTCATCATTCCACCGTTTTCCTTTCTTTTTCGTTCGGTTTTGAGTTTGTATGAAATATGCATCTCATACTTTAATCTTTCAGATTCTATCACAACCAGGGAAACATTTCAACTATTTTTGTCGAATTACGGAAATTTCTTTTCTGGAATACTTTTGAAGTGTGTATTGGGCATAAAATGTCCTGTCGGAATTATTTTCTTTTCTGGAAAAATAAAAATACCCTGACGGAAAGTTTTCACACTTCCCATCAGGGCAATCCGAATTGGTCCACCGGACCAATTCTTGATACGCAAAGCGAAAAAAACAATGCAGGAGATGGGACTTGAACCCACACGATCTTGCGACCACAGGCACCTGAAGCCTGCGCGTCTGCCAATTCCGCCACTCCTGCATTTCTTGTCTTGCGGCTCTCATGTGCCGCTCAACAAAACATATATTACCAGATGATTCCGAATCTGTCAACAGCTTTTTTCAAATTTTTTCAAAAAATTTCAAATTTTCTTTTTTGCCCCGAAAAGCCCGCCATCCGCAGGGCTTTTCGGGAGATCCTGCATCACCTGGACTCCCGGCAGGAAATTGCCGTCAGCAGCGCAATTCCGAAGAAAATACAGAAATCAGAAACATTGAACACAAGTCTGCGGAACTTCTCCGGTCCAAACCGGAAGCTGACATAGTCGGTCACGTAACCTCTCTTATGCCGGTCATACCAGTTCGACATGCCGCCGCCAATCGTAAGCGCAAGCCCAAGCTTCTTCGCCTTACACTTACGTCTGCCCGCCAGCGCTCCGAGACGTGCCCACAGTCCGGACAGCAAAAAGAAGGTGAGAATTTCCACCTTCTTCGTGCTGTCCGCGAAGCCGCCGCCCGCTACGCCGCGGTTATGACATTTCCGCAGGACAATATGTCCTTTACAGACCGGGATCTGCTCATTTTCCTTTAACTCCTCTTCTGCCTTCTTTTTCAGGCATCCGTCTGCAAGGAAAACCGCTCCCGGCAGCAGGGTCCAGATCATTCCTCTTCCGGTACCTCTGCTTCTTTTTCAGGCTCTTCTTCCGGCTCTTCTTCCGGCGCTGCCGCTTCGGTTTCTTCTGCTTTTTCTTCCGGTTCTACGTGTACAAACTCGGCATCCTCCGGCTCTTCTTCCTTCTCCGGCATAGCAGCACCGCAGCGCATGCAGAAAGCTGCATCTTTCGGAACACTTGCGCCGCAGGCCGGGCATACGATGCGGCCTCTCTTGTTTGCCACGTCTTCCCTGCAGTCTGCAATCTCTTTTTCCAGATCGGTGATATCTTTGCAGATGCCGGCAAGATTCTCGTCGAATGCTTCGCCGTTCAGATAGCGGTTGTAGATGATCTGTCCGATATCCTGGTAATTCTTCTCAATCTGATCCTCAAGCGCATGCTGACGGGTGCGGATCTTCTGAATTTCTACGAATTCATCTGTTTTCTTTCCCACAGTATCCACTGTTTTTTTCAGTGTTTTACTTAAATTTCCAAAAAAATCCTCTGCCATAGTTAAAACCCTCTCTTTCTTATCTCTTATTTCAAGAAAACGCCAGTTTCACGTCTGCTCCGCTGTGTTTTCCAGTTACCTTATTTCTGCTCTAACTTTGGAACTTCCTGACCGCGCAGGAGAATCGTCGGCCCGCCGGTCTTTTCAATATAGTCTTTTGTGATGATAACCTCTCCGATGCTGCTGTCCTTTGGAATCTCATACATGATATCCAGCATGAAATCCTCGATGATCGAACGGAGTGCTCTCGCACCGGTATCTTTTTCCAGCGCTTTTCTTGCAATAGAGCGAAGTGCATCATCATCAAATTCCAGTTTCACCTCGTCGAGTTCGAGCAGTCTCTTATACTGCTTCAGGATCGCATTTTTCGGTTCTTTTAAGATCTCGACCAGCATATCCTCATTGAGACTCTCCAGCGTAAATACGATCGGCAGACGGCCAAGGAACTCCGGCACCATACCGAAAGTCCGAAGGTCTTCTAAGGTCACCTGTGACAGCAGGTTCTTATCCCCATCATACTTGTCCTTCAGATCCGCCTGGAAGCCAATGGAAGCTGTCTTGTTCAGACGCTCCTTGATGATGTCCGTCAGATCCGGGAAGGCACCGCCGCAGATAAAGAGAATGTTTCTGGTATTGACGGTCTCGAGCGGAACCATCGCATTTTTGCTGTTGGCTCCCACCGGAACTTCGATGTCGCTGCCCTCGAGGAGCTTCAGCATTCCCTGCTGTACGGCTTCTCCGCTGACGTCTCTCTGGTTTGTATTTTTCTTTTTCGCAATCTTGTCGATCTCGTCAATGAAGATGATACCGTGCTCCGCGCGCTCCACATCGTTGTCTGCGGCCGCTAAAAGCTTAGATACCACGCTTTCAATATCATCACCGATATAACCCGCTTCGGTAAGGGATGTGGCGTCCGTGATGGCAAGCGGCACATCTAAGAGGCGTGCCAGTGTCTGCACCAGATACGTTTTTCCGGAACCGGTCGGTCCGATCATCAGCATGTTGGATTTTTCGATCTCGATATTTCCGTCCTGCGGTGCAAAGACACGTTTGTAATGGTTGTAAACGGCAACCGACATGACTTTCTTTGCACGGTCCTGGCCGATGACGTATTCGTCAAGCATCGCCTTGATCCGGTGCGGCGGCGGAATGTCCTTGATTGAAAATTCTTTTGTTTTCTTCTTTTCTTCTTTTTTCTTTACCCGCTGCCGGTTCGGGATCTGGTTGGAAAGCCCGGAGAGATCGAACATGCCGATATTCGGCATGTTGTTCATATTATTCATCATCTCATTGATCTGGCCCGGGTTCTGGTTCATGGTATCAAAGCTCTTCTGCATGCAGTCCGGGCAGATATTGATGTTTCCCGGAAGGGTAATCATCTTTCCGGCTTTGCTCTCCGGTCTGCGGCACATGAAGCAGACTTTTTCATAGGTATCTTCTGTATGATGGTCAGAGCTTTTTGTTTCCGCCTTCGTTTCGTCCGCGGTACCGTCCACTCTGTCTTTCTCTTCTGACATGATTTTTCAAATTCCTTTCTGTAATAGATCGCTTGGTCTAGCTTGATTATAGCCCAAAAGCCATAGGGTCACAAGTAAAAACTTTCTTAAAAATTACCAACTTTTTTAAGAATTTTACAAATTCAAAAAATTATATCAAAAAATGCAGAAAAAGGCGGACAGCCAGGCGTTCATATTCCTGTGCTGTCCGTCTTTTTTCTCTTAGGAAATAGTTATTTCGAGTTTTTATCTGTTGCCAAACGGATTCTGAATACCCTGGTCATTCTGATCGGAGCTTCCGGTTCCATCGTTTGTGGTTCCGTTGCTGCTTCCGCTCGTCTGCGGCATATCTGCTGCAGAGCCAAGGGTCAGCGTCAGTGTTACTTCTTTGTACTCACCGTTGTCCGCGCGCTGTACGGTGACATCTACAGTCTCGCCTGCCGCATAATAGGTCAGTGTCTCTTTTAAGCCTTTGGCGTTCGAGATGCTTCTTCCATCAAACGTGGTGATAACATCGCCTTTCTTGAAGCCCGCATCGGCTGCCGGGCTGCCGTCCACAACGCTCATGATGCAGACACCGGTCGGAATACCGTAGTTCTGGGAAACATCTGCGCTGACATCCGCCATGTTAATTCCGATATAAGCGGCCTCATCATCGCTGACTTTGTATCTTGTTGTCAGGTTCATCAGGTTCTGCAGAATCGGCTCCGCTTTCGAAATCGGGATCGCAAAGCCCATGCCCTCGACCTGTGTGGAACTGTATTTTGCTTCGTTAATGCCGATCAGCTCACCGTTCATGTTCAGAAGGGCGCCGCCGCTGTTTCCAGGGTTGATGGCTGCATCGGTCTGGATCAGTCCCTCAGAAGTAATCGTCTCGCCGGTACTCTCATCCTGACTGGAGATCGTACGGTCTTTTGCACTGATATATCCGCTCGTCAGGGACTGGCCGGTTCCCAGTGCATTTCCGATTGCCACAACCTGATCACCGACCTCAAGGTCATCGGAATTTCCCATCACGGCAATTTTGATCTGGCTCTTTGTCTCGTCCTTGATGTCGGAAAGTTTTACTGCAACAACAGCAAGGTCATTGTCCGCATCGGTACCTTTGATCTGGCCTTCTACCGTCTCATCGTCGATAAAGCTGACGGAAAGAGACGTTGCACCGCTGACAACGTGGTTGTTTGTCGCAATCAGGAGCTCATCGTCGTTCTGTCCGACAATAACTCCGGTTCCGCTTGCAGGAACTTCCTGGCTTGTGGTTCCGAAGAATGTCTCAACTTCTTCCACCGTTGTCGTAGAAATTGCTACCAGAGACGGCATCGCACTCGATGCAACATCTTTCACGGACATCTCGCCGGTTGCTTTTACGGTATCGGAGGTATCACTGCTGTCTGCTGCCGTTGTTGTGGTGGTCGTCGGAATTGTAACTTCCTGCTTCTGCTCTGTTGCTGTACCTATCACTTTCGTACCGACTGCTGCAGTCCCAATGAAAACACCGCCTGCCACGAGTCCGAAGCACGCTGCCATGGCAAGTGTCATGCCCCATTTTTTTGCGGATGACATTGGTTTTTTCGCTTTCTTTTTGTGATCCTGCGGCTGCGGAACGGCAGAAAACTGTGGTTTTTCCTGCTTCGGAGCACTCTGTGTCTGTGACTGGTACTGATAATGTTCTGTCTTTGCAGAAGATGTCTGCTCTGCCTTTGCCTCCGACGAGTCCGGTTTTCCGGTGTAGGAAGCGCTGTTATTCTCCTCGCCGGTCTTTCCGCTGATTTTCGGATTCACCCAGCTGTAGGTTGTCGTTTTCTTTTCTTCCGTCTTCGGCGCTTCTGCGGTTTCCTGCGGTTTTTCCGTCTCTGCTGCGCTCTGCTCTGCTGTCGTTTCTGCTTTTACTTCTTCTGTATGCTCTGCAGCTTTGGTTTCCTCTGCTGCCTCACCATTTATTTCTTCTTTTTTGAATTCTTCACTCATGGCTGATCCCTCTTTCTCTTTTCTATCTCAGGCACCAATACACAGTGCTCTTATTTCTTTCTTCATTTTCTACTGCCTATTGTACGTTAGAATTGTGTTGAAACTGTGATAATTTTGAAAAAAGAGGAATTTTATGCTGCGGTTTTTATTCTACCGTAACCGATTTCGCCAAGTTTCTCGGTTTATCCACATCGAGGCCTCTGCCGATCGATACGTAGTAGCCAAAGAGCTGCAGCGGAATGATCGCCAGGGAGTTTGCAAAAATCGGATTTGTCTCCGGCAGGTAAACTACGTAGTCGGCTACTTTTTCCACTTCTGTATTGCCAACGGTCGTTACCGCCATGACAAACGCGCCTCGTGTCTTCACTTCCTGAATATTGCTGATCGTTTTCTTGTAGAGCTCCGGCTGGGTCAGCACGGCTACGACAAGGCGTCCGTCCTCAATCAGGGAAATGGTTCCGTGTTTCAGCTCACCGGCTGCATACGCCTCGGAGTGGATGTAGGAAATCTCTTTCAGCTTCAGGGAGCCCTCCATCGAGATTGCATAGTCGATGCCGCGTCCGATGAAAAAGACGTGTTCTGCCGCAAGATAACGGTTGGCAAAACGCTGTACGTTCTCCTTATGGGACAGCAGCAGGGAAATCTGCTCCGGCAGGCGCTCAAGGCTCTGGATCATCGCATCGAAGTCATTCTGCGAAACGGTTCCGCGTACTTTGGCAAACTTCATCGCCAGAAGGTACTGCGCGATAAGCTGTGTGCTGTACGCTTTCGTTGTCGCAACAGCGATCTCCGGACCGGCCCAGGTGTACATGACATTGTCTGCCTCTCTTGCAATCGAACTTCCAACTACGTTTACGATGCCAAGGGTACGCACGCCCTTTTCTTTTGCAAGGCGGAGAGCCGCGAGGGTATCGGCCGTCTCACCCGACTGGCTGACGATGACCACGAGCGTATTTTCCGGCAGAATCGGATCACGGTAGCGGAATTCGCTTGCCAGATCTACCTCAACCGGGATTCTTGCCAGCTTTTCGAAGATGTATTTTGAGGTTACACCGGTGTGGTATGCGGAACCGCAGGCAACGATAAAGATTTTGCGGATCGCGCGGATCTCCTCATCAGTCATGCCGAGTTCTTCGATCACAACATCACCGTTCTTAATACGCGGCGTCAGGGTATCTTTTACGGCTTTTGGCTGCTCATGCATCTCTTTCAGCATGAAATGCTCATAGCCGCCTTTTTCTGCCGCATTCATATCCCAGTCGATGTGGGTTGCCTCTTTCTCCAGCTCCTCCTCGTCAATATTGTAGAAGTGAAGGCCATCGCGGGTCAGTTTCACGATCTCCTCATTTTCCAGAAAATAGACATCTCTTGTATATTTCAGGACAGCCGGAACGTCGGATGCAATCAGGTTTCCGCTCTTACTTGTACCAACGATCAGCGGACTGTCTTTACGGACCGCATACACCTCATCCGGATAGTCGCGGAACAGGATACCCAGTGCATACGATCCCTCCATGCGGTGCATAACCTTTGTGATCGTTGCAAGCGGATCGCCGTTATAATAGTAATCCAGCATATGGGCAATCACCTCGGTATCTGTCTCCGAAAGGAACTCATATCCTTTGGACATCAGTTTTTTCTTTAATTTCAGATAATTTTCAATAATTCCATTGTGTACAACGACAATCGAGTGGTCTTTATTGAAATGCGGATGCGCATTCAGATCAGAAGGTGCCCCATGCGTTGCCCATCTCGTATGTCCGATTCCTACGGTACCCGGAAGTGTCGCTCCATTTTGTGTCATTTCCTCAAGCACCTTCAGACGGCCCATTGCTTTCTGCATCTGAATTTTGTTTCCATCGTATACAGCAATTCCGGCCGAATCGTATCCGCGGTACTCCAGCTTTGACAATCCGTCCAGCAGCACCGGGGCAGCCTGGCAGGTTCCAATATATCCAACAATTCCACACATAGATTTTTTCCTCCTAACAGCAAAAGGCGGCACCCTTGTTCTGTTTTCAGGTTATGCCGCCTTCTAATTTCTTGTTCTTTACTTTTTTACCACGCTGCTCCGTTCTCTGTCAACCTTATGGAGCATTTCGTATTTACTTACAAAATCTTTTTATTTTTGTTTTTTACTTTCACTTATCTTCTATTTCGTTTTTTTCTTATCTTTCCGTGATATTCCCACCACGTTTTGTTTGAGGTACACCAGCGGATCACACCGTCCGGAAGGCTTTTGTATCGTTTTCCGAGGAAGTATCCCACATATTTGAATCCGCTTTGAAAGAATAACGTGACGAGCAGCCACGGCTTATGAATTTTGCAGACGTAGGATGCCGATTTTTTCACCATACGGATTCCCTCACCCTCAGACGGATACGCATCAAAGATCTCCGGATGCTGTGCCTGGGATACACCGAGGTCGAAATTGCGGTGAAACTGTGCCAGACAACCGTAATTGTGGGAATGTACCACCTTCGCATCTGCCGCATAGGCAATCGCATAGCCCGCCTGCACAAGATGCCCGGCATAGATCATATCTTCGTTAAACAAGGTGCTTTCTACAAATCCACCCAGCTCTTCATATGTCCTGCGGTCATACATTGCACAGACATTGGAGCAGAAAAAAGTCTTAACACCAAGTTTTGGCAGATCACCGGCATCCTTGATATCACTCTCCTCCGGATAGTTAAAGCCTCTCGTAAACCGTTCCAGTGTACGGCAGTCATCCCGCGGAAGCTGCCGCGCATAGGCCGCCTTCACATGCGGCAGTGAAAATTTTTCCACCAGATGTTCCACGCACGCATTGTCGTACGGCATGGCATCCTGGGTCATAAAAAGCAGAAGATCCGCATCCGAACTTTCTGCCATCGCCCTTCTCGTTCCGCCGTGGTCAAATTCGCTTGGCCGGATATGCTCTACCATAATTTTATCCGATAACTGCTCCCACGCCGGGTTCCAGAACTTTTTCCCTGTGTTTACAACCCGGATCGACCGGATCGGGTAAGTCTGTTCCAAAAGGCGGGGCAGAAGTTCTGCGAACTCCTGCCCTGGTTTATACGTTGGTATCATAACATCAACGGTATAGAATTTCATGTCTGGTTTTCTCCCTCGTATTTAGTCGCCTGCGATCACCGAATCTGCCTCTGCACCAGGCCCCTGGTTCAGCACATAGCCGATCATATCCTCATCGTAACCGCTCTTTCTTGCAATGTAGTCGCTGTACTCTGTAACAGCCGCAGACGGTTCATACGAAAGACCCGGATACAGATATTCATGCAGCTCTCTTACATTGAACTCCAGCGTAACCGGAATTACAACATCCTCACCAAGGGCATTCACTACATTTTCACCATAGCAGAGCTGGAACGGATAGGCATAGGAGGTTCCCATCGTATACGTTACCGCATGCATACCAAGTTCCAGGATTTCATTCTTGGTAAGACTGGTGCTGACATTTCCCATCACCTTGTCCAGAATTTCCGGAATCTTGGTCGGATTCTGTTTCAGCTTCTGTACCATAAGATTGATAACAATTCGCTGACGGCTGGTACGTTTTGCATCATCACCGCCGCCATAACGGATCCGCGCATAGGAGGTAGCAAGCGCACCGCTGACATGACGTACTTCGCTGTAATCATCCCCAAGGTCCTCATCATACGGAATAGCTTCATACTCTACGCCCTGTGCTTCCGATACCTCTCTGTTGTAGTTGTTTGCATGAACACACTCTGCATTTGTCATCTCGATGTCGAGACCGCCCAGGACATCAATCGCATCGGCGAGTGCCTTGAAGTTTACGGTAACGTAATCGGTCAGTGCAAAGTCAAGGTTTGTATTCAGCATGGAGAGCATACTCTCCGGGCCGCCGCGGTTGTATGCGGAATTGGCTTTGTCAAACTCATAATATTCATCGGTATATTTCGCCATATTCATCCAGGTGTCACGCATAATCGACACCATACGGATTTCCTGCTTGTCATGATCAATACAACAGAGAATAATCGTGTCACTGTTCATGCTTTCTGCCAGCTCGGAGCCTTCCACACCTCTGGCATCCACGCCGACCAGCGCGATGACCTGTGTACCGGACATCTGTGAGAGATCGGTATTTGCCTTTACTTCACTGTTGATCTGAATCTGGGAGCTGTCCAGCGTATCCTGATTCATCTTATCCATCGAACGGTTGATCCATGCGTAGACGAACAGAATTCCGGAAAGAATCAGCAGAACGGTGATTTCAATTCCGAAAATTATTTTTCTGCGGCGCATTTTTTTGTATTTTCTGCTCTTTTTGTAATTCTTCTTCGACATCTCTTTTCCCCTTATCTTTTAGTAAGCGTTTTTATTCACAAATCCTTTGAAAAAGGTCAGGAACAGAATTTTAAAATCAAGTCCCAGCGTCCAGTTTTCAATATAATACAGATCACAGTCAATACGCTTGCGGATAGAAGTATCCCCCCGGTATCCATTCACCTGCGCCCATCCCGTAAGACCGGGACGAACCTGATGTTTTACCATATAACGCGGGATCTCCTCCCGGAATTTTTCCACAAAGAAAGGTCGCTCCGGCCTCGGTCCGACCAGGCTCATATCTCCTTTTAAGATGTTAAAGAGCTGTGGAAGCTCATCAATGCTGGTATGGCGCATGAATTTTCCAAATCCCGTCACACGCGGGTCATTCTTCACGGTCCATGCCTTCTTTTCTTTCTCCTCCGTCTGAACTTCCATCGAACGGAACTTGTACATTTCAAACGGTTTGTTGTGCAGTCCGACGCGTGTCTGACGGTAGATCAGCGGACCCGGTGAGGTCAGCTTGATCATGATGCAGGAAAACAGCATCACCGGTGAGAACAGAATGATCGCCACGAGCGCGCCGAAAATATCCACAATCCGTTTCAGCATCGCGTTGAACGTGTTGGAAAGCGGCACATAGCGGATATTGACGACAGGAAGTCCCTGCAGGTCTTCTGTGTACGGCTTTGTCGGAATGATGTTGTGGTAATCCGGCACAAACTGGGTATGTACGCCGGATTTTTCACACATGGCAACGATCTCCTCCAGGCGGAAGTATTCGTTCAGTCCAAGGGTAATGGCAATTTCATCCAGTTTGTTTTCCGGCAGAATGACTGAAAGATTGTTGATTCTTCCAAGAACCTTGATACCGCGGTACATCGTTCCCGCTTTGACATGGTCATCGAGGATTCCGCGGACGAGATAGCCCCACTCCGGGTTTGCAATGATCCGGTCAATGTATTCCTCGGTCGCACGGCTGTAGCCGACCATCAGAATCTGCTTCTGGTTGCGGCCGTGTTTCCACATATTGCTTAAGATATAGTGGATCAGATTTCTTACAATCGTTTCCAGTGTCACATTCAGCACAAAGAAGATGCAGAGCATACCACGGGAAAAGTGAACCTGGCGCACCATGTAAAGGCTGGCCAGCCAGACCAGAAATCCAACCGTATTCGCTTTTAAGATATTGGCAAATTCCAGACGTCTTCCCTGAAAACGCTTGGATGCATAGAGATTGAATGCATAGTAAAGCAGCAGATAGCCGGGCACGATATAGAGCAGTGCCATCATATACGTCGCCGGCGGCAGAATTCCCCTCTCCGGATGATTATTCATAACGCCCAGCCGCACATAGCAGTACCAGGACAGTACATAGGAAAGTGCGAGCACCAGGGCATCGATCAGAACGTGCATCCGGTCAAAATATTTCTGATTATCGTTGATCAAATTCGTTCACCTTATCTGTTTTTTTCGGGATTTAAAAATTCCCTACCCCTAACTATACAATAAGTTCCAAAAAAGAGCAATCATATTTTTCTAACATTCTTCTTATTTCCGTAAACTTTTTAACTTTTTCGTAATCTTTTGAAAGAATCCTTATGCCCTCTCCAGAAATCTCCGGAACACATTGATAAAAAGCTCCCATTCGATGACAAAATACGTACCGAGGCGCTTCCACTCGAAACGGATCTTTTTTGCTCTGTTTTCCGGCTTCCGGCAGATGAAAAAACCATTCTTGATTCCTGCCAGATATTCTTTTCCGTATCCTTTCGATGCAAAAAAGACCAGTTTTGCCGAAAAACCGAGGATAAAGGCCGGCAGGTTAAGTAAAATCTGTAAAACCGGCATATTTTTATAGATCAGATAAATATTGTTCCTGGAAGAATAACGGATTTTAAAGAGGTTATACCGGGAGCCGCTCGTTCCGCTTCCGACGTGGTAAACCTTCGCGGACGGCTCATACCAGTTCTCGTAGCCCAAAAGCCGCGCACGATAGCCGATGTCGGTATCTTCCAGATAAGCGAAATGTTCTTCGTCAAAAAGTCCGGTCTTTTCCAGAAATTCCCGGCGGTAGATTGCTGCTCCGGCGCAGGCCGCAAAAATCCGGTCGGACGTTTCAAATTCACTGACCGGTTTTCCTTTTCCTCTTGCGAATGCCCATCCCAGCATATTATAGTAATTTCCCGCATCGTCGATTTTATCACGCTCCTGATAGGAAATCAGCTTTGCGCTGCATGCAAACGCATTCTTTCTTTTACAGATTCCCTCATAAAGGCGCTCGACAAAGTCCGGGAACACTTCGGTGTCGTTGTTTAAAAGGATCACATACGGCTCCTTCGACTGGCGGATGCCTTCGTTGACCGCACGGCTGAAGCCATAGTTATCATCGAGCTGGATGATTTTCGTCTCCGGGTAGTGTTCCCGCAGAAACGCACAGCTCTCATCCTGTGAACCATTGTCCACGAAATATGTGGTAAATTCCGTAAAGGTCTGCTTTGCAAGCGCTGCAAAGCACGTCTCCAGATACCGGTATCCATTATAATTTGGTATTACAACTGCTACTTTGTCCATGGTTTTACTCCCCTGCCGTCGGCACGCAGTCCATAGTTCCACGATGCCAGCGTTAAATTTGGATTGTAGCAGGGATCTCCTGCCTTTAACAGCCCAATCCAGCGGCTGCGCATAAATTCGATTTCCGACTGGAAGCGGCGCACCTTCTTCTCGTCATCCTCTGCTCCCCTGGATTTCGATTCATAATGGTACAGCTCCACGTGCGGATTGTATACGATTTTATAACCTGCTTTTCCAATGCGCAGGCACAGATCAACATCATTGAAAGCGACGGACAGTTCTTCTTCAAAGCCGCCGACCTCCTCAAAGACCTCTTTTCTCATCATCATGCACGCTGCTGTCACCGCACTCACATTCATCTGGAGCGATGCCTTATGCAGGTAGCCGCTTCTTCCGCGCGCCAGTCCTAAAAAGGCGTGGCCCGCAATGCCGCCGATACCGATGATGATACCCGCATGCTGCACCGTGTTGTCCGGGTAATACAGCTTCGCGCCGACCGCCCCGATCTGCGGTCTTTGCAGATTGGACACCATTTTTTCTATAAAATCGGGTGTGATGATTTCCATATCGTTATTGAGAAACAGGAGATACTCTCCCTTTGCCTCTTTGACGCCGAAATTATTGATCGCAGAATAGTTAAAGCCCTGTTTTGGATACTTCAGGACACGGATGCCCTGTGCTTCGAGTTCTTTGTAATAGGAAAACGTTGCTTCCTCAGTGCTGTTGTTCTCAATAATCAGAATCTCATAGGATGGATACATGCACTTCTTCTTAATGGATTCCAGACAAGTGCGTAACGTATCGGCCTGATCCTTGTTCGGGATCAGAATCGAAACCAGAGGCGTTCCCCGCAGTTTATAATCTACATCGTAGAAGCCATAATCCGAACGCAGTGTGACGGTTCCCTCTTCGCCGCAGCGCGCAAGGTTTCCCTCAATTGCCTTTTTTCCGGCCTCATACGCGTACAGCTTGCTTGCCGGATTGTCTGCGGTGGAAGCGCTGTGGACCCTCCAGTGATATAAAACTCTCGGAATGTGTACAATTTTTCCCGCCATTTCCGTGCAGCGGAAGATATAATCATAATCCTGCGCCCCATTGTATTCCGGACGAAGGCCGCCGGTTTTCTCCGCAATCTCCCGCCGTACAACGAAGAAATGGCAGATATAATTGTTTGACCGCAGCAGATCCAGATTGAAATCCGGTTTGAAATGCGGCTGGAAATACTCGGACAGATCGGTCCGTACCTTGTCCTCATCGGTATAAAAAGCATCGATGGACGGATCTTTTTCCAGACGGATGGCAATTTCAAAGAGTGCATCCGGCGCAAGCAGATCGTCGTGATCCATAAAACCGACGAAATTTCCCGCTGCTGCGGCAAGCGCTGCATTTGTATTCTCTGCAATGCCGATATTTTCCGGAATCGGAACGTTCTTTACGCGCGGATCTTTTCCGGTATACTCTTTCAGGATACGCGCCATCGTCTCATCCTCCGGGCTGGCATTTCCGATCACCAGTTCCCAGTTTTCATAACTCTGTTTTTCCAGGGATTCGATCATCTGACGCAGAAAAATTTCCGGCGTACGGTAAGCCGGAACAACAACGCTGATCTTCGGACAATAAGAAAATTTATGATTTTTCTGACGCGCCAGGTCCTCCTCTTTTGCGCAGTACTGCTCCCGCCACGGTCCGTACGGAACCTCCTCCGGCTCCATCCGCTCCGAAAGACGGATCAGGAATTCCTTTGGCCCATAATGTTTCAGGTAACGCAGTCCCTTCTGTATGTTGTAAGGTTTCAATTTCCGTATAAAACGGAGCCATTTCATATCTGACACTTTTTTTAACTCCTTGGGGTTTTTGTTTTTCAGGTTTTTTGTTTTTTCCGTATGAACTCGTTCGCATTATACTCTATTTTACTGCATTTTGCAAATCCCGACTGAAAATATTAAGAAATTATGTATTTCTTCCCTGTTCGATTTATGTTATAATCTCATCTTTGACTGTTGATTATAGCTATTCTCTTAATTAACGCAAATTCCAGATGCGTGGAACCACCCTTTGCAATCATTCGTGCTTATTGTTTCTAAGGCCGCTTTTACAGCCTCAGGTAGTTCAGCAGCAACACGGACTTTCCTCTTTCTGAGAAAGGATTTCATTTTTGACCACATTTTTTCAATAAGATTCAAATCTGGACTGTATGGTGGCAAATATAGATAGGAGATCCCCGCCTTGTCTAAAAGTTCCGTCACTATTTTGACATGATGAGAACGCATGTTATCCATGATTACAACATCGCCTTTCTCAAGGCTCGGTATCAATTGTTTTCCCATATATTCACGAAATCGCTGTGCAGTTGTTCCACCTTGGTACGTAGTATATACCAGACTGCCGTTAAGCCGGATGAATGACAAAACAGTTGTTCCGGCAGGCGTGTTGATCGAGGTAGCATCCATGGCACGTTTTCCATGTACTGCATGTGCATAGTGTCTTGTGAGGTTTGTATTAATACCGCTTTCATCGAGATATATTTGATGTTCTGCATTTGCACCAGATATAGTTTCTATCCATTGACTGCGTTTTCTCTGCACATCGGGGACGATCCTGTTCTTTTGCGTGCAAAGATTTTTTCTTATAAATATAACCTTGCTTTATCAGAAAACGCCTGACGGTTTCATCGCCTACAGGTAAATGAAGCGTTTCGACAATCTCCTTCATTGTGATATCCGGTTGTTCTTGCACAAGTTCCAGAATATCGTGGTGCTGTTTTTCTGTAAGAATTGTTTTCCGGCCTCTCAGCTGCGTTCTGGTCTCATAACTGCCAGTGCGTGCACGCTCTTCTATAAGGCGGTATACGGTGCTTTCATTTACTGAAAAATATTTTGCAATTTCCCTGGCATTATGAGTTTTATCCCAGGCCTCCAATACCAGTTTTCTAGCTTCATTGTGTAGCATACTATCATCTCCTACACTATATTTTATCACCGCTGTAAAGGGACTGCATTATTTAAGAGGTTTGCTATAGAAAGAATCGCTATAATAAGCTTCTGACAGGAGACTAAAGAAAATCTGTTCATGAGTTCTTCCCGTCAGCAATACCTGACCAGCGATTCTTGGAGCGATGTCAAGAGTAGCGTACGGTGAGATTAACTTTCTGATTTATGTGATTAAATTTTTGAAATTCGTGTCCAAAATATGTTGACTAGTGCAAACTCCCGTGAATTTGACCGCATTATACCCTATTTTAATGCAATTTGCAAATACCGACTGAAAATATTAAGAATTTATGTATTTCTTCCCTGCTCGCTTTATGTTATAATAATAAAAGTGTGTCTAATACATTTTAGAGAGATCCGCTGCCCGGACAGTCTTATGCAGCTGTACCCGCTGGATCAGAAGGAGTGAGTTATGATTAGAAAGAATTCTGCAACCCGCACATTTTTATGCCTGTTGCTTGCTTTTGTTTTTGCCGCGTCCTGCCTCCCGCAGACGATTTTTGCCACAACCGATAAAAAAACAGTCACCACCTGGCCCGAAGGACCGGAAAACAATTCCGGCGCTGTCTGTTTACTCGATGCCGATACTGGGGCTGTTTTATACGATAAAAACATGGACGAGCAGCGCTATCCTGCCAGCATCACCAAGATTCTGACGGCTCTGCTGATCATTGAAAACAAGCAGATGACCGACACCGTTACCTTCGGCGAACATGCTGTCAGCGAATCCATTCCGGGAAATGCCCGCATCAACGTTCAGCTTGGCGAAACGATCACAGTGGAGGATGCTCTTCACGCGATTCTTCTTGCCTCGGCAAATGAGGTCTGCACACAGCTTGCCATCGACATTGCCGGAAGCGAGGAAGGTTTCGCCGCCATGATGAACGAACGCGCCGCTGCACTTGGTTGCACGAATACCCATTTTGTCAATGCAAACGGCCTGCCAGATCCGAACCACTACACCAGTGCACACGATATGGCACTCATTATGCAGGAGTGCATCAAAAACGAGACCTTCTGCCGCATCGAGTCCGATCTGACCTACACAATTCAGCCGACCAATATGACCTCGACACCGCGTGATCTTCAGAACCACCACGCATTGCTGTTCCAGGACGGTCAGTGGGGATACAAGGGTGCTTTCGCCGGAAAGACCGGTTATACCGATGAGGCACACAACACACTCGTTACCGCTGCCAAGCGAGGCAATATGACGCTGGTCTGCGTTGTTTTAACCTGTGATAACCTCGATTATATCAACGATACCCGTACCGTACTTGATTTCGGTTATGATAATTTTACACATTATACCCTGAAGAACGCAAAAAAGGAAATTCTTTCCGGTGTGGTAACGCTTCCAAAGAATGCGAAAATTGAAACTGCAACCTACACCGATCCGGACGGCGCTTCCGTTGAGGAACCGTACACCCGCCAGTATTTTTTCGATGATCACTTCATCGGAACAGCCGAGGTTTCCGCTCCAGGTACTGTTTCCGACAGTTCTTCGGTTTCCTCCGATTCATCAGAAGAAACCGACAGCACAGATATTCCAACACCGGAAGAAACCAAGAAAATTTCTTTTCTCTCCACACTGCTCTATATTCTGCTTGGCCTGAACGGTGTCGCTTTTCTGATTCTGATCATTGTCGTGATCAACAACGCGAGAAAGAGACGGAAACGCAGAAACAGACGCCGCAATAACCGAAACAAACGGCACTGATCTTCTAATTTATAAGCAATCAGGACCTCCCGTCCAACGGGTGATCCTGATTCAAGAGTTCGACGGAAGTCGAACTTTCCTATAAGAAGTAAAGAATGGCATCGAAAACGCAACCGATTTCGATGCCATTTGGGTATAAAGCAGAGCTACCGCCAGAAATATTTGCTAGTGCGACAGCCCTTTTTGTTGCTTATTTATTTTCCAAGATACTGTTCTAAAATCTGTGGTTCGATTCTTTTCCAGTTTCTTTCCTTTACCGTCTCTTCTGCTCCCGTATCCAGTTTTTTCCTCAGTTCCGCATCTGTCAGAATACGCTCAATCGCCGCTTTTGCCTCCGCGAGATTTCCCTGCGGATAGAGAATACAGTTTTCCCCATCTTTCAGGTATTCCAGATTGCCACCGTTCGGCACAGCAACGACGTAGCCACCGGACGCCATCATCTCAAGCGGCGGATAGGAAAAGCTCTCCAGCAGGCTTGTTTTCAGCAGGATATCACACGCCGCATAGACTTCCGGTGTTTTTTCATACGGAACCCGGTGTAAAAAGCGGTCCACGCGGTACCAGGATTTCGGATTTCCATTGTAGGACATGTACCAGATCTCGAATTTTTCCAGATCCAGCTGTTCCACGATACGGAAGCTCTCGTCCACGTTTTTATGCTCCGCGCTGCAGTCTCCCTCGATCAGAATCCGAATTTTTCCCTGCAGATCCCGCCCCCGTTTCGGATAGAAGGACGGATCGATGCCGTTCGGAAGATAGACTGCTTCGGTATGGTATTCCTCCCGCAGCCAGTTCTGACACCATTTGGAAATGGTTACGTACTCCATCGGGCTCCTCATCCGGTAAGTCGCCGAAGTTGCGATCCGGTACGGGCTTCCCGGCGGATAAAATCCAACTTCAAAATTCTGCACCAGATATTTTTTCTTTCGGATCTTACTGGACTGTTCGACGAACTCTGCGGTATTCCACATCGTCGCTACCGCAAGATCCAGCGTTCCCTGCAGTTTCTCTCGCTCGGCCGACAGCACCGGAAAATGGAAATCACCCTCATGATACCACTCCGCCTCCCCTTCCAGAGTAAAGAGGCTGACCTGCGCTCCTGCTTTTACCAGCATTTCCGCATGAAGAAGTGCAACGCGGATGCCTCCGCTGATCTCCATCGCTGGAAGCACAAAGGCACAGCGTAGATTCCAGTGGCGCTCCACCCACTCGCAAATCCCGGTGGCATGAAAGATTGTGACACACTCGCGGCTGCACCGGCCATATGCCCGTCCGGCAATGGCTTTTCGTGCCGGTTCGTCGTCGATCAGCCACTGCAGTTTTTCCAACCACTCCGCTTCGTCTCGGCAGAGTACGCCGTCTTCTCCATCCTGTACCATCTCAGCAAAAGCGCCGAGATTGCTGGCTGCTGTCACGGTCTGCACCAGAGCCGCTTCCACCCATTTATTTTCCGATTTCGCACGGTTAAAAATCGTATCGGTAAGCGGAGCCAAGTTGATATCCACCGACGCAATCCGCTCCGGCAGTTTTTGGTAATCGACAAATCCCTCCATCTGGATCTGGGAAGCAAACAGTTTCAGCTCCACCGGGAGTTCCAGAATTCCCACGATGAGGAGTTCCAGGTTCGGATTTTTGCCAAGCAGCTGTTTCAGCACCGGAACGATCATCTCGATGTCGTCCAGATGCGTCGCACTGCCGCTGAAATAGCCAAGGCGTACTTTTTTCGCCGTTCCATCTGCTTCGTTCTTTTTCTGTTTTTCTTTTAACACCGCCTCGGACAGTAGCAGCATCTCATCTGACGCACAGTTGCGGTTGATCAGCACCTCCGGTACGTACTGCTTCAGTTCTTCTGCCAGCGCCGCTGTCGTCGTAACCGCCGCATCACAGAGGGAAAGCAGCTCGCCCATGTTTCGGACATTCTGATCGTATGCCTGCCGTTCTTCCGGCTGCATCCGGTCGAGAAACGGAATCTGATCGGTGTATTTCGTATCGATCACAAGATCATCCACATCGTACCACAGAGGCTTGTTCATCTGCTTTGCCATTGTGGCAAATTCCCGCAGGGTGTCCGTCATCGGGCAGCGGAAAATCACGAACGCGCCGTAGCAGCGTACCATCCAGGGCTTCAGCTCCTGAAAATAAACCGTATCACACGTATATCCGCCTGCCTCCAGCTGCTCCATCTGATGCACCACGCGGTACCGGTGTGGATGCGGCAGCTGTTCATTGCAGCCACTGATAAAGAGAATATCCCGGTAGACCCGGGATTTTTCTCTCTGAAACTCTTTTTCTTTTTTTGCCCGCGCAAGGTACCCTTTCGTACGCCCAGCCAGACCGCCGATTCCTTCTTCTGCAACAGCTTTTTTTAATTTTGCTGTCAGCACTGAAATTTTTTCCAAACGTTTCACCGCTTTCTTTCTCTGTTCCGCTTACCGCAATCCGTAGTAGTTCTGCAAGTACATCGGATAGATGATTCTCGCCCAAGTGAATGCCGCTAATGCCGCTGCCGCCACACAGACCAGAATACAGAACAATTTTTCATACTTCTGTAGTTTTTTCTCCCGTTTCAGGAACGCCTGCACACCCTTCGTCACGAAATACATCAGCGGAATCAGCATCGGCATGCTGTATCGTCCCTGCGGCTGAAAATCAGAGCTGTAGGAATAATATGCATTCAGATAGTTTGGAATCAGCAGTGCAAACACATTTGCCCAGGTAAACCATCCTGTTTTACTCCATTTTCTCTTTGTTTTACCAGCAATCGCCGTCTGTGTGCCATCGGCATTCCAGAAGAAAAAGTCTCTCTGGCAACAGTTCCGCATCAGAATGAGGCCGATGCCAAGACAGCAGAGGTATGGAACAATAATCATTTTGGAAAGATAAATCCTATTATAACCAAAAGCACCGACAAAGCTGTACAGCACTGTCACAAGCCAGTCATGCTCCAGATAAACTGGTCTGTAGAAGATCATACATAGCATGGAGTCGCCTTTTTTCTGGAATGTTTTGCTGTTCGATGGCTTGTACTTAGCTCTCGCATACAGTTCCGCACACGCACTCGATGTCTCTCTTCCCAGAAAATCCCCGTGATAGAGAATTGCATTTCGAATAAACCACCACAAAGCAATGACACAGACGATCACAAGAATAAAAAGACCTTTCTGGATCATCTCTTTCCAACGCTCTTTTGGTGCCTTTTCCTGATCGGTCAGCATCGTTCCCACAAAGAAGAAAAATGTCGTCAGGATAAATCCATACGCATTGTAATACGACAGGAAACAAAGACCCATTCCAATGGCAGACACTGCACAAGTTGTCCAGTTCCATCCTTCCTTATACGCCTTGACCCAGGAATAAAAAATAATAGCCGTTGAACACATGGCGAGCGCATCGCAGTTGACGTAAGAATACAGAATCACATTTCCCGGCAGAAAGACAACCAGTGCGGTAAACATCCATGCATACCGCCTCGGAAACAACAATTTTGCTGCCTTCAACACAACCCATGCCATCAACGCTCCAAGCAGTACATTAACAAACCGGGCGGAAAGCAGCAGCATCCATTCATTTGTTGTAAAAAGACTCATGCCTTTCATCAGAACGGCTGATGCCATGTAAGAAAGGATGGGATTAAACGCATAGGAGGTTCCCCAGTCCTCATTCCGGATCAGTGGATCATCTCCGCGCGGAAGACTTCCGTGTTCATAGATAAACTGTGCAATCTGATAGCGCATTGATTCATCCGCCGAAAAATTGTATCGCTGCGTACAGGACCATAAAAAGTAAAACAGGAATACACCGAACACAAACAGAATTTCTATTCTGTGTTCTCTGCTCACATCCTTACTGCAGTTTTTTCTCATCTTCCTCAATTCCCTTTAACATGCTTGCATAAACTTTTTCTGCTTCTTTGTACCAGGAGGTTCCCTTTACGAAATCCATTCCCTTTTTGCGGATTGTAGCCAGCTCATCCGGGTGGTTGAAGTAATATTCCATTCTGTCTGCGATCTGGATCGGATCATAGTCAACCAGAATGGAGTTTTCCTCATTTACCATCCAGCTGCTGTTTGCACCCTTGGAGCAGACAGCGACCGAGTTGCAGGCCATAACCTCGAACGGTACGAGGGAAAGGTTGGTATTCGAAATAACAAGGCACATATCACAGATCGCATAGGAATCTGCCAGCACCTGCGGTGTTACGATACCTAAATTTCTGTGTTTGAACGGAATCTCATAGCCGCTGACATCCCATCCCGCGAAAACAACCTCGATCTCTGGCATTCTGCGGCACAGCTCATTGAGTGCCAGCATACCGAGCTCGAAATCACGTCTCGGGGTAACCGGGCGCGCATAGAAAAAGACTCTCTTTTCGTTGTCCGGTTTTTCTTTCGGCTGATATACTTTGTCATCGTAGGAGAAATGGAAGCTGTCTGCCTGCATGCCGTACTCATTTCTCATGATGTCTCTTAACCAATCACCTGCAGTGATTCCGCGGAATCCCATCTTATAGGTGTTCTCAGCAAATTCATACTCGGAACCGTGTGCATAGAAATGCGGCTCGAAATCCTGTACGAAGTAAAACTTCGAAATCGTATTCTGGAATTTTCTTACGTAGTAAGCGGTGGTCCAGGAGGTTGCTACAGTTGCATGTGCAAATTTCATCTGGGATACATCGCAGTAAACTTCTACTTCCGGCACAAGAAGCGGGAAGTACTCTTTTAGGAATTTTCGGATGGACGCATTATCCTGAAAATTCGGGGACATGTAGAGATAAACTCTACTGTGGAAACCGAGGCGCTCCAGGTTGGAAATAAAACGGAAAATGGTGGTATGACCGCCGGAACCAGGTCCCATTTCCGGTACAACCCAATTCAGGATCTTTTTCTTGTCGTTTTTATGTTTCTCATACTCTTTTTGATTGAACGGGATCGGATCGTTGTCTACGACAAATCTGTAAAATCCGATGACGTTGTTCTTCGGCGGTACAGCCGGCTCATTGCCCTGTTTTGCGCGCTCAATCGTTTCTTTTAATCCATGATTCTTCAGATACCGTAACGCACGGTATGCTACATTTGGTTTTTTCACGTTTCTTTTTCCTTTCTTCTATGCATGTCTCTGATCGTACTGCTGCGAAATGTGACGATCCAGGAACTGTTGTTTCCGTTTGGAATACAGATGGTATTTTCCGCCGAGATAGCCGCCCACAAAGCGGTCAAAATTGCGAAACAGGGAATAAAATGCCCAGTGGATTTTCTCTTTTTTACTGAGCGGCTGCTGACGGATATACACACAGTCCCCTCTCACCTGCCGGTACAGCATGCCCGGAAGCTGCGTCCATTTCTGTGCAATCATATACTGATGAACTTCATATAATCCCTTCTGCTCATCATAATACCGTTTGAAATACGTTCTGAGTTTGAAATTGTGGGAATGATATACTGGCGCATACGGGCAGTATACTTTTTTGAATCCGAGTTCAATCATCTTTCTCGCCCAGATCTGATCCTCGGCAAAGTTGACATCCTCATACGGATATTTTTCAAAAATATCTCTTCGGATACAGGAGTTATTGTCGGAGAAAAACGCCAGATAATGACGATATCCTTCTTCTCTTTCGTAGCGTTCCGGATCATCAAGGTGGAAAATCGTATTAGTTTCTCCAAATCCTTTAAAATGGCCATCCAGATCACGCTTGTCAAGCAGATTGCAGTCCGGATACGGATAATGAATCCCGAATCCTCCCACGATTTCCGGGTCCATCTTCATGGCATCAATGAAATTCTGCAGCCAGGTATCGGTCGCTGGAAGCGCATCCTGCGTAATAAAGATGATATACGTTCCGTTTCCTTTGGAAGCACCATAGTTTCTCGTTTTTCCATGTCCAAATTCGGACGGCTCAATCTGAAACAAACGGCATGGATATTTGCGGATCACATCGAGCGTTCCGTCCTTTGACCCGGAATCCACGCAAATTACTTCATATTCATACTCTGTCTTCTGTTTGAAAACGGCATCCAGCACTTTTTCAAACAGATGCCCACCATTTTTGGTAGGAATGACAATGGATACATCCATAGTTATTTACTCCTTTTTATCACATGCTGCACTTTATCTGCCATACGCACAACCTTACGCTGGCGCATCCGCTCCAGCTCTTCCTCCAGAAACTGCTTCTGTTTTCTCGTTTCCTGGAGTTCTTCTTCCCTGTGTGCAAGTGCCGCTTTTTCTGCTTCGATTTCTGCCTGCAGCTGGCCTTTCCGATAAATCTCCCCGTTCAGTTCATCCCTCAGATCTTTATTCTGACGGATATATTGAATAAACTGGGATGTAACGCCATCGCCTTTGTAGTAAATCCGGTAATCAATCCGAATCTGTTCATAACCGGCATTCCGGAATTTCAGAACCGGCGTTCCAAGGAAATAATAGTCGTCGATAATCTCAAGCTCGGCGTTGTGCGAAAAAGCGATACGTTCCGTCTTTCCATCGCTGCATACGCCCGCGAGAGAACGGATTTTAATGACAGCCCCCTCTTGCATCAGCTGAAGGGAAAGCTCTCCGTCCGCGTCTGCCTTTTCAAGCATCATCACCTTCTGCTCATCCAAGCCGAAGCAGTCCTCATAATAGAGTTCTCTCTCCTCCGGTGCTGTTTCGGTGAGCACAACCGGGTACATCATTTTTTCTTTTTCCCAGATAGAAAGCGGATAATTGTGTCGGTGCAGTTTTCCATAGAACGTGGCGAGCGCATTTGGCTCACCCTTTCCGGCCGCGAATTCCTGGAAGCACTCTTCCATATGGTAGTATACCGGAATCTCTTCCATGGAAATACCGCCAATGGCGTACAGTTCTTCCTGCTCTTCCTTCGTCAGTGCACTCGCCGCCTCCTGTAAAAAGACGCTCCGCGCATAGATAAATGCAATCGGTACGGCAAACGGGAATACCCACTCGTAGTCTGCCACCCAGACCTTTTCTCCATCCAGAAGAAGGTTGCCCGGAATCATGTCAATATTGGAAATCTCCGCTGCGGCAAGTCCTTCTTTCAATGCCGGATGGCCGAACACCTCACAGAACGCATCGGTTTCCACAAAGGATTTCTGCCCTTTTGCCGATGCAATGATCTGATACAGCAGTTCATAATCCTTTTTCAGCGATGCAAAATCTTTTTCTTTTCCATGACGGGAAATGCGCGTTTCCAGACTTTCCCCTTCTACAAAAGGAAATGCAAGCGCGCATTTTTCTTCATCCAGTTCGCATGGGCAGATCTGTACGCCCGCATAGGTGTACAGATGCTCCAGCTTTCTATAGTTTTCATACATATGCCGAATGTGGAGTTCTCCCTCTTTCTGCAGCGAAAGCTTCCACACACGCCGGATTCCATCCTCTTCTGTAATCCGGGTCATAATCTGAAATTCGTTCCGACGTTCTCTCGAAAATTTCGTATACAGAACTTTCCTCATACGTTTACTCCTTTTTCTCCACTTCAATCAGAAAGGAATTGGAAAAAACCGGAAACAGACCGGACTTCAGGATTCCGTCAAATGCTTTGCCTTCGTCAAAAAGTGTGATCCTGTCAGCATCAAAATTCCGCTGATTTTTTCTCAATTCACCCGGCTTCGGCAGATATTCATCCGAATAAATGACCGCCGGAAATTTGTAATCCGGATAGGGATAATAAAACTTAAACTTCGAAAAACCGTTTTCCTGCAGTATCTGCTCCAGCTCCGGTTTGCTGAATGTCTCGACAAAATCGATCCCCGGATATCCTTCAATTCCGACAAATTCCCGGCCCACATGGTCTTCCCTGCAGCCGGCAAAATACTTCAGTCCCAGACGGTTCTCAATCGCAATCAGGATTTTTCCGCCCGGTTTTAAGAGACGATTGATCTTTTCCAGATATTCCGGATACGGATTATCCTTTCCAATATAGCTTTTTGCATACTCCAGAACACCGATCAGTGTCACGTAATCGAAGCGTTCTTCCATTTTTTCTGCAACAACATTAAAATTTCCAACCATAATCTCCAGGTTGGACGCATCCTGATTTTTGTAGGCATTGATCGTACTGCGCCGCTTCGACAGATCGTTTGCCACTACCCGCTTTGCATTTCTGCAGAGCACGCCGGAAATGGCTCCGCAGCCGGCTCCGACTTCAAATACGGAAGCATCGTCTTTCCACTCATACCAGTCCAGAATATTTTCCCGTTCCGGAGAGAGATGATAAAAAATCGGCCAGCTTTTTTCTGTGAGGATTACCTTCTGGTAATCCTCTTTCGGCGTCGTCTTGACGATCTCCAGCAGCCGGTCCTCAATGCTGCCGTCGCTGTAAGCATCTTCGCCGTCATAATAATCCAGGTTCAAAAGAACATTTCCTATTGTTTCTTTCATATAACCCCCGTCGTTTATCCTCCGCATCCTACTCGTAGGTCACGGTAGAGTTCATATCAAAAAATCCTACGGTGTCTTTCATGGAGAAGACTTCCAGGAAGCAAGCATCGTACAGTCTGTGGTGGATCACCAGCTCTTCCAGATGGTAGCTGGTACATCCAAACGACATCAGATACTGTCCGCTCTGCAGCGGCATGATCTGGTCAAAGCATACCGTGACGGTCTTTCCTGCTTCCACCACGTCTTTTGTGTAATCCTCCAGCGCCGTATTCGTTCCGGTAATCTCCGTTCCCTTCCGGTCTTTGATCGAAAAGGCAAAAATCGGATGCTCCATCGTTTCATGGAACTTGATTTTCATCTTGATGCGGAATCTCTGGTTTTTATCCACAGAAGATGTAATCATACCTTTGTGGTCGATAATCGCAAAGTCCACGATCTCCGCAACCTTGTCTCCATACTCTACCAGCTGCGCATTCGCAATCAGGCGTTCTCTCCAGAGGCCTTTTTTCGGCTTTTCTGCCGATACGGCACCGGATGCATCTGCTTCGGTTCTCTCTTCGGTCTGTTCTGCACTCTCTTCGGTCTCTTCCTCTTCTTTTGTCTCGTCATCGTACTGGTTGGCAAGAATCTTCTTGTAGACATCGACTGCCTCGGACGACTTTCCGACCATCACCTGTTTTCCTTTGTTGATCAGAAGGCATCGTTCACAGTATTTGATAACACTTCCCATATCGTGGGAAACAAAGAGAATCGTTTTTCCTGCTTCTTTTAAATCATTGAATTTTCGGTAGCACTTCGACTGGAAGAAAATATCTCCGACACTTAAGGCCTCATCGACAATCAGAATATCCGGATCCACGTTGATCGCAACCGCGAAGGCAAGGCGGGCAAACATACCGCTCGAATATGTCTTCACCGGCTGATTAATGAAATCTCCGATCTCAGCAAACGAAATGATGTCGTCAAGTTTTGCCTTCATCTCCTCCTCGGTATAGCCAAGCATTGTTCCGTTCAGGAAGATGTTCTCAATACCGGTATACTCCATGTTAAAGCCGGCACCCAGCTCCAGAATAGCACTAACTCTTCCTTTTAATTCCACATTTCCGCTCGTTGGGTTTAAAACACCTGTGACGATCTTCAGCAGTGTAGATTTTCCGGAACCGTTCGTTCCGATAATGCCGACACACTCGCCCTTATGCACCTCAAGTGAGATATCCTCCAGCGCAAAATGATCGGTGTGATAGTTTTTATGTGTCAGCGAAAGCGATTCTTTCAGACGGTCCATCGGCTTTTCAAACAGCTTGTAGACCTTGCTGACATGGTTAATTGAAATTACGGTTTCTGTATTTTCTGTGCTCATTCCATCCTCCTATAATACATCTGAGAAATGAACCCGGAGGCGCTTGAACACTTTGGAACTGATTAGTCCTGCCATAAGCACAAAAGCCCAGAAGTAAAGGGTGTGCCATGGATGCTCGAAGAACCAGAGTCCATTCATAAAGCTGTCACGATATCCTTGGACAATATAGTACAGAGGATTCAGCTTCAGAAGGCTGTTCAGCCAGTTCGGAATATTCGGAATTGTTGTGGTATCCCACAGAATCGGGGTTGCCCACATGCCGACATTCAGAATTACATTGATAATCTGGCCGAAATCGCGGAAAAACGGTGTGATGGAACAGGTCAGATAGGAAAGTACAACGACGAGACAGATCACCGCAAAGGTATAGTACCCGATCTGGATAATCTGAACCGGCGGAAGTTTTCCCATCAGTGCAAAAATCAAAATAGCAAACACAATAAAGAACAGATGTACAAACAGGGAAGAAATCACCTTTACAATCGGAAGTACACTGATTTTAAATACGACCTTCTTTACCAGATAACTGTATTCCAGCAGACAATTTGACGCACTTGGCAACGCATCAGAAAAGAAGAACCACGGAATAATACCGGAAACCAGCCAGCAGATATACGGATATCCAGTGGCAGCTGGCTGCACGCGCAGTCCGAGCTGGAATACGACAAAGTAAACAGCAACCGTCACCATCGGCTGGATAAATGCCCATATAATGCCAAAATACGCTCCGGCGAATTTATTGCGGAAATCATTTTTTGACAGTTTCCAGATCAGTTTCCGGTTCTGATAAAGTTCTTTGAATACGTTCATAAATGTTTTTTACTCCTTATTTCTTTAAATCCTTAATTCCGCCCCATTTATGATCTTTTTCCGAAATAATCAGATCTTCTTTTGTCATTCCTTCCGGCATCGGCCACTCCACGCCGATCTCCGGATCGTCAAAGTACAGACCGCCCTCATCGTTTGGATGATAGAAATCGGTACATTTATAAGCAAACTCTGCATAATCAGAGAGTACGATAAATCCATGTGCAAAGTTCTTCGGAATAAAGAACTGTTTCTTATTTTCTGCCGAAAGCAGGACGCCGAACCATTTTCCGTAGGTTTTGGATCCCTCGCGAAGGTCAACCGCAACATCGAATACTTCTCCGTTTACCACGCGTACCAGTTTGTCCTGCGGGTAATTGATCTGGAAGTGAAGTCCACGCAGGACACCTTTTTTGGATGCAGACTGGTTGTCCTGTACGAACTGGACATCAATGCCGGCTTCTTTAAAATCATTGTAATTGTATGTCTCCATAAAATATCCGCGCTCATCGCCGAATACGGTCGGGGTAATTACTTTTAATCCTTCAATTTCACAAAATTCTACTTTAATTTTTCCCATTTTTCTTTCCTTTCTCTTCTCCACAAAAATGTGAACAGATCTTTTTTTGACCTCTTTTGTGTCTACAATCTTTGCTATTATACCATTCTTTTCTGAGAAACTCAAGAACCCATTTTCACGCCCGCCCCGCCGCTTTTTATGTAAATTCCCGGATTTTCATTTTCCACTCGTATTTTTTAAGAAAATACTATTTTTTTCGTAAAGTTTCTGTTATAATATCGTAAGTTCCCAGTTATATTTTATACCTAACGCTACCTGTTTGTTACCTATTATAAAACACTAAAGAAAACTGGAGGTTATTTACTGTGTCTCGCAAAAAAGTACAGCATGTTGGAAAGATACTTTTTTCCATTCTTTCCGTTCTGTTAGGATTCCTTGGGATCCTTCTTTTTACGTCTTCCCGCTGGATGCTCGCGACCTGGGCGCATCTTGATATGGAAGAACTTGTTTATCACTTAAAGGCACCCCTTGAGGGTACCAGCAAGGATGTGCTCTGGAGTTACGTCTGGTCCTGCGGCATGATCTCTTTTGCCGTTCTTGCTATTCTGATCGCGCTTTTTATTATCCTGCGCCATCGGAAGAAAGTGGAAATCATTCTCGGTTGCATCTGCATTGCCCTGGGAATCGCTCTTTCTTCCTATTCTCTTTATAATGTCTGGACGACGCTGGATATCGATACTTACCTGCACATTCAGAACAGCTACAGCACTTTGATCGAAGATAATTACGTCAATCCGTCCCAGACAACGATTACATTCCCGGAAAAGAAACGGAATCTGATCTATATTTATCTGGAATCAATGGAAAGCACCTATTCTGATAAAAAAGACGGCGGTGCTTACGACCACAATTTTATTCCCGCCCTGACTAATCTTGCCCTGGACAATATCAATTTTTCCAACTCCGACAAGCTGGGCGGCGCTTATCCGACAACCGGAACCACCTGGACCATGGGCGGTCTCTTTGCACAGACTTCCGGTCTTCCGCTGAAGCTTTCGATTCAAGGCAATGAGATGGCTTATCAGGACAGCTTTTTTCCGCAGCTTTCAACACTTGGCGACGTTCTCAATGAAGCCGGCTACAAACAGTACTTTATGATGGGTTCCGATGCCGCATTCGGCGGACGGAAGAATTACTTCACTTCGCACGGTGATTATGAAATTGACGATTACTACTGGGCGATCAGCGAGGGACTGATCCCGGAAGGCTACTACCAGTGGTGGGGCTATGAAGATGCCAAACTGTTTGAGTATGCAAAAGATAAACTGACGGAGATTTCCAAGAATGACGAACCGTTCAACTTCAGTATGCTGACTGTTGCCACCCACTTCGAGGACGGCTACAAATGTGACGAGTGTGATGAAAAGCAGTACGGAGATGACCACTACGGTATGGTGATTGACTGCTCCAGTTCACGTGTCAGTGAGTTTATAGACTGGATCAAGGAACAGCCTTTTTATGAAAACACGACTATAATTCTTTCCGGTGATCATCTGACCATGGACTCTGATTTTTGTGAAAACATCGATGAAGATTATCAACGTTCTACTTATAACGCTATTTTAAATTCACCCATTCTTCCGGTTCATGAAAAAAATCGGATTTTCACCACGATGGATATGTTCCCAACTACTCTCGCAAGCCTTGGAGCTGTCATTGACGGTGACCGTCTTGGACTTGGTACGAATCTTTTTTCAGACAAGCCTACACTTGCCGAAGAACTTGGCTTCGATGAACTGAATCGCCAGCTCTCTATGGGCTCCCGATTCTTCGATGAACTTGATGCTGATCTTACCCCCGTCTGGGTCGGCGATGGCGAATATCAGAAATTTTATATTAAGGAAGAAGATCGATTTGCCAATAACGAATGGGTAACTTACAATCCACATCAGCTCTGGGCTGACGGTAAGCAGTCTTATTTTATTGATAAGGACGGCCACGCGGTTTCCGGCTGGCAAAAGCTTGAGGATGGGAAATGGTATCATTTTTCCGAGTCGGATTACCATCTCATCGAGGGTCCTTGCGATACAAATCCTGAATTGGAAGAGGAAACACCCGACTCCACTTCGGTAAGTGACATTTCCTCCGCTTCTTCTTTTACAGAAAACGATTTGGATTCCACAGTCGAAAGTTCTTCTTCTGGAATAGATGAGGACGATTTCTCTGAAAATGAGGATAATTCCAAAACCATCAGACATCTAGGCTCTTCTGCGGAAGATGATCCTCACGACCTGTCTCCTATCGATTATCAATAAAAATTTGATAACGATTCAGATCTATGCAATATAAAATAAAATCCCGCAGAAAAAGTTTTCATTTCTTTTTCTGCGGGATTTTTATCTTGCAAAATATTTAAAGCAGTATACGCTTAACTATTGTCTTACGTACAAAAATATGTTTTTTCCCATTTTTTTCACCTGTGTAAGGATCCACTGGATCAGTAAGGCAACAAAAATCGCTGCTAATAAATACAGAATTTTTGTCTGTTCTACGTCCTTCGGCATATAATACCACCAAATATCACTTTTACATCTTGACCAGTCAAACTTCAAAAACAGCTTTGTGCCATTCGCAATTGTTCCGAAAGCAACTTTTACAAGTAAAAAACCCAAAAACTGATTTTCCATAATCGAAAATGTGTTGTCTGCAAGAAGATTAATCCACTTTTTTCTTCCAAGTACTGGTTCCATTATCGTTGCAATCCGCATCCAAAGTGCAATTCCCAAAAAACCAATAATAATTGGCATGACCGGTCCTTGATTAAAGTCATTGCACCACGCTGGCGTATAAGCCAACCTAGTTTTATAATGAAGAAAAATCATAAGTTTTGCAGCAAACACAATCGCAAAATACACTACAGATGGAATCCTGTCCACATATTTCTCCAGTATCTTTTTATAAAAAATACCCATTGCATAAAACGGAGCAAAATACAGAATTCTGACCACTGTCAGCCACCAGCTGGTGCGATATTCCATAATCGCCAAAAAATTACCGCCCATTCCAATAAGTACTGCCCCTGCAAAAAATATCCATTCCGGTATCTGCCATCCTTTTCGCTTAAAAAATGCCCGAATCATACAATTTAATATTTCTACCATAAACAAGGGCACAATATACCAGCCGGCCATATTAAGAACAAACTGATGCCCATCGTTTAAAGGTGAAATCAGAATATTGTGCAAATTAAATTTTCCACCGATTTGAAAGCCCCACCGATGTAATAACCTGACAAGCAGCCCATACGCAATCGTATACCCATACATTGGAAGTATCAGGGTACGAAGCTTTTTACAGACATATCTCCCCGGTCGTTTCAGTGCTGCATCTTTAAAAAAATATCCTGAACAAAAAGTAAACAGCGCCAGATGGATTCCCTCATACGGAAACCATTGCGCAAAGTCCAAAGAAATTCCACCACCATCACAATGTCCCGCAACAACCATCAGAATCGCCACAGCATATAATATCTTAAAACGATAATCTATTTTTTTCTTATTCATAATCAAAAGCCTTTCGTTTGTTGTACGCAGACCCCCTATTTCAAAGGACAAGGACAGCTTAGCTGATATCGCTTTCTTTCCATCATCGGAACGTTTTACGGCAATGTATACACCAGTACCCCCAGGATAATAATCAGATTCCCAATCAGCTTTCCTTTTGATACCTTTTCTTTCAAAACGCCAAAGGAAAGCAGCAGGACAAAGACGTACGTAAAAGTATCCAACACCGGACCGTATTTCAAATCTACCTGTGTGTAGGCATACGTATTTAAAAGAAGTACACTGCCAAAAATCAGATACGCCACAATCACGCGCCAGTTCAGATACTCGCGAAGTGCAGATGCATGCTCCTCGTTGGCGCTCTGTTTCAGCAGAATCTGTGATACTGCGGAAAACATTGTACAGATCAGCATTAAAATCATATATTTATTCATATCGCTGCACCACCATAACTCCCACCAGCACAATCAGAAGGCCGATGATATTTTTTACCGTCAGATTTTCATGGAAAATGATCACGGCCCAGATCTGGGACCAGATCAGATAGACGCTGCGGTTTGCATATGCGGTTGACAAAGAGAATTTTTTGATTACCTTCTGCCATGCAATAGCGTAAATGCCACAATTTGCAACCATCAGAAATAAAAATACATATAATAGAGGATTTTTGATTCCTCCCCGGTTCAGCTGAACCGATGCTGCTTTCGAGAACACACTCGTCAGAGAAAACAGCAGAATATTCAGGTGCAGCTGAATATAATCTTTTGCCTTATTCAAAAACAAGTCCTCCTTCTTACTTTTCTTCCACGCGGAAAATGATATGCCCTTCTACTTCTCTTACCGGGATGCACCCCGCTGTTTCCACATAGGATACTGCCGCTGAACTGCTCGAAAGTACAATATACTCTGCATTCATTTCCCTAAGACTTCTGTAAAATTCTTTCTGATCCAGCGACAGATCCATCTGTGTGATAATCTGAAGGATCTTTGTTTCGTCTTCAATTTCCTGCTCGGTCAGTGCATCAGTTGATACCGTATTGGAGCCCTGATAGGTCAGAACCATATCGCGGTCCAGAACCAGTTCAAACGAAGCATCATACTGCCGCACGATCAGGTTGAAATCCGGTTCAAAGACAACTCTTACGGTTCCCTCTCCCGCTTCTTCGTGCAGCACCGTACAGACGGCCAGAAGATCATCTGGCATCTTGTACTGGTTATCCGGCAGCTTCGGCAGTCCGCCAGCCAGTACGGAATTTCCGCCAAAACAGATGACCGCTGCCAGCGCAGCCGCGGTCAGATACCGTCTCCAGCCTTTTTTCTGCCCGCCCACAACTTTCGTGCAGGCATATCCGATGGTCAGTACCATCGGCAGAATCCAGAAAAACCGGTAATAGACATTGACCATTCCAAGTTTTCCCAGGATATATTTCACCGCAAATGGATTGTATACCGTAAAGGCCAGAAAAACAGCGGTTGTTACGAACACATACCGCTCTTCCTTTTTTCCTTTTAAAGCGAGATACAGCACCGACAGCAGAAACAGCGTCAGTACGGTTGTGTTTCCTCCAAACGTCACAAAGACCTGTCTCACAAAATCGAGGCCGCTCTCATTCAGATTTATTCCGCCCACATTTTCTCCTTTCTACCGCACAACCGGAATCTGCAGGATACCGCGCACACCAAGGAGATAGACCCCAAGCACCAGCACACACGGCAGCACAGCAAGCAGATAGAGCCCGCTCTGTCCCCAGCGTTTTTTCCGCACAAGATTCGGCAGAATCACAGCACTCATGGCCACCGGTACGGTCATCATGGATGACATCGTAAGGTCAATCGCAGCGACGCCTGTCATGAAAAACAGCAGCCAGACTCTCTTTCCGTTTTTCTCCTGATACATGCGCAGGCCAAGATAAAACAGAAACGGGAGGATGATATTGCACAATACGGCCTTTCCCTCGTATCCCCTCGTCAGCAGGAACGACGCATTCGAAAAGATCGTATGAAAATTCAGATTCACAACACTGATAAAGCACAGGAGCACCCATACCATCTGTTTTTCTTTTAACAGCGCCTTTCCGATCTGTGCATAGACGAGATAACTTAAAACTACCGTCATCATACAGAGAATCACCTTCGTCACTACGAGCGGATGAAGGCCCGTTAAACGGCACAGTACTGCATTTGCTGCCGGATACATGCTGAACACATAACGGATGTTAAAAAAATCCAGTGCTTTTCCTGTATATGGGTCAAAGCTGCTGATGGAATCTGTCGCAAGGTTCGTTGTCACACTTCCCACATAATACGCTGCATCCGCACTGCCGTTTTCCTGCAGTGCAGCAACAAAATACAGCTGGATTCCAATCAGCACCAGCATCACATAAAAAGCCGCCGTCTTTCCTCTCCAGAAACCGCCGCTTCTTTTTCTCCACTCTCTCCACATTCCCAGATGAAGACAGATGGAAGCAATTACAAGGACAGCCACAACAGCAGCCCATACCCATGCGAGCAGATGCAGCTTTGCACCGAGCACCATCATCGGCACAGAAATCAGTTCAAATAAGAAGTAATATGCAATAAAGCCAAACAGCACAGTTTCACCCAGATGTCCGCTCTCATACCTGTTTTCTCTGATAAAAAAAGAACCCAGGCAGCAGAACACCGCGAGCATTCCCAGAAACAGTGCCGGCATTTTTAATAAGGTAATCATGTTTGGTTCCTTTCTTTTCCTTACATTCCCAATCCCACTCATTCTAACATGATGCCCTGTCTGCGTCAAGTAATCGAAATTCTAATAAACATTGACTTTTCCCTGAAATTTTGTATAATTGTGATGTCGAGCGCTTATTTTCCGCCCGGCTGTTTTACTTTTTGTTTTAATGATATATGTTACGAAAGGAACCATTGATATGCCTTTTTCCCGGCATACCCGCAGATCCGTGTTTTCCATCGGCGCGGCATCCCTTGCCGCTGCTTTTCTTTTTCTCACCCCGGAAAACACACATGCGGCTGATACTACAGCAAAAATTCACATTCTGACACTCGACAGCGGCTCCAATGCCATCGTTCTGGAAAGTGTAGACGATAATGGCCAGAAAATTTTCGGCATGGTAGACTCCGGCGAGGACTGGGATTACCCTGACGGATCTGATCCGCGTTATCCGCTGCGCAGCGGCATCACAACGTCGACCGGCTACGACGATGAGGTACTCTCCTACCTGGACTCCCTCGGTGTCACCTCCGATAATCTGCAGTTTTATGTTGCAACACATCCGCACAGCGACCATATTGGAACCGGCGATACCATCGTGCGGCTGTATTCCCCCGACCGGGTTTATCTGCTCCCGTATGATGACAGTTATATCTATAATACTGCGCGTCTCTGGGACAATCTTTATGTCTACGACCAGCTTCTTACTGCTGTAGAAGAGACTGAAGGTGTGACCCTGATCCAGCATCTGAATCCCGGTGCCGCCTCCGCAGAAGAAGGATCTCCTGATTTTGCTTTTGGAAATTTCCAGATCCAGATTGTCAACTACGAGGAAGATTATCTCACAAGTCCAAAAGAGGACGCCAACCAGTTCTGTCTTGGTGTAATTGCCTCCGCAAACGACCACCACGCTTTTCTGACGAGTGATATCGACGACGTCGAGGGCGATGCCAGCCGGATTGTTTCGAACTACGGGCTGTACAGCATTGATCTGATGACTTCCAATCATCACGGATATCCGAATGCTGTCGATGCAGACTATCTTGCTGCCGTCAACCCGGAATATTTTATCCAGACCGGTGACTTCCGTATTATGGATAACGATACCGTCGAGACCCTGACCTCTCTGGGGCTGCGCGTATTTTCCACGACAGAATATTCCGGCGATCTTCCGGCAGTCATTGCTGACTTTTCCGGTTCCGCGGTCACTTCCAACGTGGATGATACCTATGAAATTTACCGCGGCCGTTCTTCCAAGCTCGTTGCTTATCATGACGGCATCCCGTACAGCGGATTTTTCACCCGCGGCGGACAGAAATATTATGCAGACAGCAGCCATCTTCTCGTATGCTCCACTTCCTGGCGCGACACAGAAACGGGCATCGAATATACCGCCGATGAAAACGGCGTGATCACAAACGAACGCCACGTCATCGGCTGGGTAAAACGGGATGGAAAATGGTATTACTACAACGATGATGAAACACCGTATACCGGCTGGCTCACCCTCGACCACAAAACGTATTACCTCGGCGCGGACGGCGTTATGGCAACAGGCTGGCTTCTGCTTGACGGAGATTACTATTATTTTTCCGGCAGCGGTGAGATGCAGACCGGATGGCAGTTTATCAGCAACAACTGGTACTATCTCGCCAAGGATACCGGTATTATGTATTCGTCCGGATGGCACGCTGATCCAGAGACCAAAACGATGTACTATTTTTACACATGGGGAGGTGCCGCACGCAATACGACACTTACCTTAAACGGTTACCGCGTCAAATTTCTTTCCTGGGGCGGTATTTCCGGCAGCACCTGGCTGTACCATGACGGTGCCTGGTATTATGTACAGAAATATTCCTGCGTAACCAATGGCTGGTATCAGATCGATGGCGCCTGGTATTTTATGAATGCGGACGGTTCCCTGAAGCAGAACGAAAGTTTCCTGTATGACAACAATCTCTACTTTGTAAATAAGAGCGGAAAAATGTATCAGAACCAGTGGCTGAAATGGGATGGAAACTATTATTATCTCAGAAGCTGGGGCGGTGCCGCACACGAAGGCTGGCTGCTGCTTCAGAATAAATACTATTATATTAATGAGGACTGTACACGGAAAACGGATGAAGCCTTTACGTATGATAACAATCTTTATTTTGTTGATGAAAACGGCGTCATGCCGGCAAACCAATGGGTGATCCGGGAAGGTGTCTGGTACTTTACCTACAGCTGGGGCGGTGCGAGAAAATCGCAGTGGTTCTATTATAAAAACAACTGGTATTACTTCAACGATGATGCTTCCATGCAGACCGGCTGGGCAGAAATTGACGGAAAAACATATTATTTCCAGAGCTGGGGCGGATGCGTCACCGGGACGAAAAAAATTGACGGAACAACGTATGTGTTTGATAAAAACGGTGTTCTGCTTTCCGAAAAAGAAAGCTAGAAAAATCCATATAAAAATGCGGCAGAAACGAAAATCTCATTCGCTTCTGCCGCATTTTTTATAAATTTCTTTTCCGGAACAGTGCACGAACGCACTGCCGGTAAATTCCGGTTCCCAGAAACAGGGTCAGATAGGCGATTTTCCGCCCGTTCGTGAAGTGATCGCCTTCCAGTACCAGAAGCGGATGCTTTTTAAGCTCTTTTGCCAGCCTCTTCGCAAGCGCCTTTTTCTCCGCGTCCATGGTTTCCAACAGCATCAGCTTGTCCAGCACGAAAAACCGCGCCCAGCAGCAGCGCACACCTGCTTCTTTTTTCAGCGCCGGGTGGCGTTCTTCCACGACATTCTGATTATGATCCCATACTTCCACCGAACCCAGATCTGACCAGCGAAAACCGCTTGTCGTGAGGCTTTCGCGCCGGTGCACATAATAGTATTTCTGTGCTGTGGAAAAGGCCACCTTCCGGCAGTGCTCCATTAACGGAACGATGACGTATGCATCCTCGGCGATTGTTTTCTCCGGATAGACAACGCCCTCGAAAATCTCTCTCCGATACAGCTTGCCCCACGGCATCACGCCGAACACGCGCGCCTTCATCACCTGGCGCAGTCCCTCCTCGCTGTCGGTCACAGATTCGATTCCCTCCTGTTTCAGATCCGGCACCGGCCTTCCTTCATAGAGATCGTATCCGCGGCAGATACTCATTTCGGCATCATATTTTTCCGCCAGACGATACAGTGTTTCCAGAAGATCCTCCGCTGCGAAATCGTCGCTGTCCACAAACGTGATATAACGCCCCTCTGCAAGCGCAACGCCCGCATTCCGCGCCGAACTGACGCCGCCGTTCTCTTTTTGGTGATAACGGATCCGCGCATCCTGTTCTGCGTATGTCCGGCAGATTTCACTGCTTTTGTCGGTGCTTCCATCATCTACAAGAAGCAGCTCCCAGTCCGTAAAAGACTGGGAGAGAATGGAATCCACACATTTTTTTAAAAATTTTTCTGCCTGATACACCGGGGTAATGATTGAAATTTCCGGCATTGTTTTATCCTCTTTCTTTATTTCTTACAGCAGTAGTGTATCCCCTTATACTGCTCATACGGATGATCGAGATCCAGAAACGCCGCATCGTGGTGGCCTTTCTGCTGTTCTTTCGGCGGCAGTTTCATATAATCGCCGAACGCCATGCGCAGATATGTGTCATATCCGACCGGAATCGGCAGGCGCTCGTTCTCGAACGGAACCTCAATCGCCGATGCAAAAATCTTTTTCGGATATTTCCGGAGAATCGCCTGCGGTGCGCACATCTCGGTGATGCCGTCCACCCGTGGGCTGTCGATATCAAATTTTGTAATATAGTTTTCTGCCTGCTTCCAGATCCGGTACCGCATCTTCTGCGTCGGAGCCAGCGCCAGCAGAATCGTTCCCAGGTAATGCATAAACGCGCCGTGGCGTTCTTTGGTCGGAATAACCTGCGTGCAGAAGAGCTGGAAAATCTTTCCCTCGATCACCTGCCATTTCCGCGCAAGGTTTCCCGGTGCATAGCCCTCGATCGGGAGAATATCAAGCGCAACGCCGTGGCAGAGATCCATATCGACCTGCTCCTTTTTCACCTGCGTGGTGCGGCTGTCGCGGATGTTCGCAAACGTGTGCGCATTGCAGAAGCCCTCTTTCGGGTACTCGAGCTTGTAGATTTTACTCTCCTCCTGCGTATCCCAGATTTTCAGGAACTTCTCGTAATCTTTCCGCGGCATGAAAAAGTCGAGATCATCGTCCCACGGAATAAAGCCGCCGTGGCGGATTGCACCGATACAGCCGCCGCCGCAGAGATAACAGGTCAGATGGTTTCTCTGGCACCAGTGGTAAAACATGACGGCCATTTCCAGATTTTTTTCCTGCAGCCGACGCAGAATTTCGTCCTCGGTATTAAACATCTTTTTTCTCCTCTTCCTTTGCGTTCAGGCTGATCGTCTGTCCTTCCTCGAGCCCTTCTGTGCTCTCCTTTGTGAAGACAATCTTAAAGGTTGCAAGAATCAGCTTCAGATCCTCTAAAATCGAATAGCTCTCTATGTACATCAGATCCAGCTTCAACTTATCGTATGCGGTCGTGTTGTACTTTCCGTAAATCTGGGCGTAGCCGGTAAGGCCTGCCTTTACTTTCAGACGGTAAGCAAACTCCGGAATCGATTCCTCATATTCCTTTGCAATCTCCGGCCGCTCCGGGCGCGGTCCGACGACGCTCATATCGCCCTTGAAAATGTTCAGAAGCTGCGGCAGCTCATCAATTCTCGTCGCGCGGATCACCTTCCCGACCGGCGTAATGCGGCTGTCGTTCTTCGTTGCCAGGCGGGCTACGCCGTCTTTTTCGGCATCCACGATCATGCTTCGGAATTTGTAGACATAGAATTCTTTTCCGCCGATCGTGAGACGTTTCTGTTTAAAGAACACCGGGCCATGGTCATACAACTTGATGCAGAGCGCTGCGATCAGCATAATCGGCGACGTGATCACAAGAAGAATCGTCGATACGAGCAGATCCAGCAGGCGCTTGCAGAATCTCTGATCAAACGAAAGACCACTGTTTCGCGCGAGCAGAAGCGGTGTATCGAAAATATGGAGCGCTTCCGCTTTCCGTACCATAATATCCGACAGCTTCGGCGTCAGATAGACACGGATTTCTTTCGCATAGCAATATTTCAGCAGACGGTTGCGCAGCTCCGAATGAAGATCGCCCAGGATCACGCCCTCCTGACCGTATGCGTCAATCTGGCGGCAGAGCTCTTTCTCTCCCACTTCCACGCTCACCTTATGTGCTACAATATACTTGTCCGGCCGCTGGTTCATCTTCAGCTCCAGGCTTTCCATCGGGTATTCACCGTAAATCAGAAGCACCTCTCTTGGCGGAAAGAGACGCGCAAACGTCTTCTCAAAAAGCCAGGATACAATGCCTGCCAGCGCAAAGTCCACGAGTGTCATGCCGACCATCGGCAGAATGTACGGCAGGTGGCGCCACAGCAGGATAATCTGCAGATACATCAGCGCATTGGCACAGAATGCCGTCATCATCTGGGAATAGATGATGCTGCTTCCCTTCATGTAGCCGATCTTCATGCCGCCGTAAATGTACATGAAAACCAGAAGAAAAATGCCGTAGATCACGACGATAATCTGATTTCCCTTATCCCAGAACGGCTCCAGCCACAGGTGGCTCGCATAGTATCTGTCCCAGAACACAGAAAAAACAGCGCATTCCAGAAGCACAATCGCCGCGACCGCCAGGACACGCATCAGATGTTTGTACTGTTCCCTGTTTTTATAGTTCATCAATCTCTTCCTCTCTTTTTGCCCTTACCGTAATACTTCCGCACACCGTTTACGGCATAGCACGCAAAACAGTACAGGGAGCGGAACGTTCCCATTCCCAGCTCGCGGTAAACACGGTAAGTCATTCCTGCAGAATGCAGTTTATTCCCCGATTTTCCTGTGCTGGACAGCCGGTATTTCAGCAAAGGCTCATCCACACCGCAGGCTGTCCCGTATTTTTTCAGGATCCGCAGCCAGTCCAGATAATCCTCGTGGCACTCGTCCTTTTCCATCGGGAATTCCAGCAGAACGCTTCTTTTGGCCAGTACCGACGAGCAGCCGATCACGTTGCCGCGCAGCAGCATTTTGTAGGTGATCCGCTCCGGGACAGAAAAGATCTTCTGCTTTTCCGGTTCCTGATCGTAAATCAGCTCCCGACCCGTACAGCAGAGCACATCACCGGTCTTTGCAAGGGCTTTTTCCTGCTTTTCCAGTTTTTCGGGATCCCAGTAATCATCCGCGTCCAGAAAGGCAATGTAATCGCCCTTTGCGAGCTGTACACCGCGGTTTCTGGATGCGGACGCTCCTTTGTTTGTCTCATTCCGGATATACCGTACCCGGTCATTTTCTCCGTAACGCCCCATTTTTTCCAGCGTATCGTCCGTGGAATTGTCGTCGATCACCAGGATTTCCAGCGGGGTTTTTGTTGTCTGACAAAGGACTGAGTCGATTGCCTGAAACAGTGTTTCTGCACCGTTGTACGAAGGGATTACTACTGAAATCATGTATTTTCCTCTCTTACTTTGTCTGCTGCATCTGTTTTTTTAATTTTCCAGCAGCAAACCTCCTACTTTTATAGCATATCTGCACGGGCTTGTCAATTTTACGCCGGGATCTGCTGGTTTTTCTTTCTTACATGTAATTCTATGTGAGCTTTAAAAACGCCAGTAAATAGAACAGAATTCCTCCGAACAGTGCTCCGTTTCCGCCGTTTTTCTGCCCCGTCTTTTTTCCGATGGCAGTTCCGGCATACATCGCCGCCATTCCGACCGCGAAGGAGGCAAAAAAGATCTGTCCTCCTGTCACCGGAAGATCCGCGGCAAAGACGCCGGAGACAATTCCATCCACCGACATCGAAACCGCCAGCAGGCCAAATTCCAGTGGGTGGAGCTGTTTTTCCAGATGTTCCAGTCTTGCTTCTGGTTTTCCCTGCTTTTTTCTTCTGCGTTTTCTCAGTTCCTCAAAAATTTTCAGCGTTCCCATAAGAAAAAAGCAGCCCGCACCCACTCTGGTTCCCCATTCCGGTCCTGCGGACTGCAGAAATCTTTTTCCAAACTGCGCGGAAGCAACCAGGGCAGCACTGCAAAACAGATTCAGCAGCGCCGTCATGCCGGGTGAAATTCTCGTATTGCTGCTTCCATATCCGATGCTTACTGCAAAGTTATCGGCTGAGAGCGCCGCAGCAAGCAGAAGCAATTCTACCATATGACACGCTCCGTCATTTCTCACTTTACAGTATTCGTCTGTTTTTCAAACCGTGCATCCCGGGAAGGCAGTTCTTTTTCTTATTCCACTGCTTTCCGGAATTCCCGGATTTTTTCTCCGAAGTGCGATACATCGGTGCAGAAAATGCTCGAAGTTCCCGCCACAAAAATGCTGGCTCCACAGGAACGCAGCGTCGCGCCGTGCTCCTTCGTAATGTTTCCGTCCACTTCTAAAATGATGTCCTCCCGGTGCATCTCCTGCAGAAATTTCTGCAGCTTTTCCGCCTTGCGCAGCGTACTCGGCACAATTTTCTGCCCGGCAAAGCCCGGATTCACCATCAGAAGATTGACGCCGTCGATATAATCAAGCACTTCCTCGATCTGCCCGATCGGTGTCGCCGGGTTGATCGCGAGGAACCGCTTGCAGCCGTACGGCACGAGGTAATCGAGCGCGCGCTGCACCTGGAAAGTGCTCTCATAATGAATCGTCACGATGTCCTCTTTGTGAATGCCGATCCACGGCAGCTTGTACTCCGGGTCTTTAATCATCAGATGAAGATCGAGCGGAATACTCGTCAGTTCCCGCAGTCCGCGGATGTAGTCGACGCCAAGGCCGAAGTTCGGAACGAACTCGCCGTCCATCACATCGATATGGAGATATTCGACTTTTTCTTTTTCAAATACATCGATCGTCGCCTGCAGATCCACAAGGTTTGAGCACATCATGGATGCCGATATCTGACTTTTTCTCATATTTTTCTACTCCCATGAAACCATTACTTTGCAGTATGGCTCTTTATGATTTTTCATCAGTTCCAGTCCGTCCATCAGCTTTTCGGACGGGAAACAGTGCGTGATCAGCGCCTGTGCCGGGATTTTCTTCTTCGAAAGCGCATCGAGTGCCTCCGTCCAGTCGCAGGCTTCATCTTTTTCATAAGAAGAATTCCACGTTCCCATCAGGTTCAGCTGTTTGCGCAGGATGCGCCAGTACACGTTCTTTTCCATCGCAAGATCGCCCGATGGATTTCCCATCAGCACGATGCTTCCGCCCGGTCTTGCAAGAAGAACTGCACTGGAAACGGCCTGCGGCGTTCCGACCGCTTCTACTACAACATCCGCCTGAATCGCTTTACTCTCCTCTTCCGTCACATATGAGATGCCCGGGATCTGTTCTGCGATCGCACGTTTTGCTTCGCCCCGTCCAATCACAAAAACGATTTCGGCGCCGAGCGCTTTCGCCCACGCTGCCGCTGCAAAACCGATCATGCCCGTTCCGATCACTGCTGCGGTATCGCCCGGCTTCACACCGCTTCGTTTCACCGCATGAAGCGCCACAGAGAGCGGCTCCAGCATTGCTGCCTCGCGGAAGCTGACGTTTTCCGGCAGCTCCATCAGGTTCCAGTCCGGCACGGCCACGTATTCCGCAAAGCCGCCGTCCCGGCGCGAGCCGAGGTAATCGTAGTGTTCGCACATCTCATATTTTTTCTGCCGGCACTGCGGGCAGGTGCGGCATGGGATCAGCGGGAAAATGCCGACCCGTTTTCCAACTCGCTCTTCCGGCACACCCTCGCCGTATGCGGCAACCACGCCTGAAAACTCGTGACCCGGAATCGTTGGAAAATGGTATGTTCCGTTTGTGAAAACCCGCGGAATATCGGAGCTGCAGATTCCTGATGCCTTTACCTGCACCAGAACCCAGCCGGATGGGATTTCCGGTTTTTCGATGTCTTCCCTTCTTAAATCATTGACTCCATGCAGCTCGTATGCTCTCATTTCGTTTCTCCTTCCACAATCGTACAGAAACGCTCCAGGTCGCTCCTTGTTGTAATCTTAAAGTTCCGCTCATCCCCTGGGATCATCGCCACATCCATTCCATGGCGGTAGGCAATTTCACTCGTTCCCCTTGTGAGGGACAGCTCCTCTTTCGATGCTTCCCGGTTGATCTTCGCGTACGGATGCAGCCGGAAGGCTTCCGGCGCCTGACCGGCAAACAGCGTGCTGCGCTCCAGCAGATGGTCAATTTTCGTTCCGTCGCTGCTCTGATAGATCGTGTCCTTCATCGGCAGCACCGGCATACAGCCCTCATGATCGGCAAGCGCCGCAAGGCAGTCGCCAATCAGCTGTTCGCTCACCAGAGGCCGCACGCCGTCGTGGATGATCACACCGTCGTTCTCCGATACGGAATCCTCCATGCAGACGGTAAGGCCATTATGAATGGATTCCTGCCGCGTATCCCCGGCATCCGCAAAGGCGAGAAATTTCGTAATCCCGTCTTCTTCCATCCATCCGCGGATCTTCTCTCTCCAGGCATCTGCCGCCACGATGACGATTTTCTCAACGGCACTGCTTTTCTGAAACTGCTCCAGCGTATACAGCAGAATCGGTTTCTTTTCCACTTCCAAATACTGCTTCGGAAAATCCCCCATCTGCATTCTCGTTCCGATTCCCCCCGATAGTATGATTGCGTAATTCATCTTAAGCCTTTCCTTTGCTCTTTTTACTCTCTTTTTTTCGCTCTTCTTCCAGCTCTTTTAAAAAGTCTCCCAGTTCTCCGGAGGCGTTCTCCAGCAGGTACGACTTCGTTTTCTGTTCTTTCTCCAGATAGTTTTCCCGGATCTGGCCGTTTGTATGTTCAATCTCGGTGCGCAGATCCCGTGCGGAGAGACGATGCGCGCCCGCTCCCATAATGATGATCTGCTCGAGACCGTCCGAGGAAGCCACCGTTACGTTGCCGTTGTGGCCGATCCTGTGAACCGTTTTCTCGATGTACTGGTCAGCCGTCTCCGCCTCTTTCGTATAAACGACATGAATATTATGGTACATGCCGACCTCACCCTGGTTGCCTTTTACTTTGTAGGCATCAAAGACAAGAATCAGCGTCATTTTTTTATATCCCTGATAATTTGACAGGATGTCCATCAGTTTTCCTCTGGCGCTCTCAATATTATACTTCGCCAGCTCATTTAAATCATCCCATGCAAAAATAATGTTATAGCCGTCCACCAGCAGATATTCCTCCTGCGGCTCCTTCGGGCGGTTTGATTTTGCATATTTGGGATCCCCGATGCCGGATGACGAGGTGACCGGACGTGTCCGCCGCTCGAAACCGGCGCGCTTCCGCTCCACTTTGCCGTATGTCCTCGTAAAGATTTCTTCCAGCTCCTTTGCCTCCTGCAGGGAAGCTGCCATCGGCACGCGGTCAGATGCTTTTTTTGCTTTCTGCACAGAGGATGCTCCGCCGCTCCGGTCTGCCGCAGATTCGGCTGAATCGCTTTCTTCTTCCGGATTTTCCAGCGTGTATTCCAGATGCATATGGTCTTCCACTTCATTCCATGGAACGACAAAGCCTGCCCCGTGGGCACAGAACACAGAACCCGTCGGATTTTCCACATCCGCCTCGGAATCGTAGCCGATGGAGGCAATCACTTCCTCCGCGTTGTGACACGGCTCATATCCTTTTAAGGTACAGAACACTCTTCCGCGTCCCCGGCTGTAAGCAGTCACTTCTTTCTGATAATCCCGCATCGTCACAACCGGTGCGGTTCCGGTGATCACTGTCATATCGCCTTCCATTTCCGGCGGTTCAAAGCGGCCGTACATCCGCTGGATATCGTTCAGCGCCCGTCCCGTCGATTCCGACGGAATTTCCAGACGGAACGCATAGACCGGCTCCAGCAGAACGGATTCTGCTTTTTTCAGCCCCTGCCGCACCGCACGGTACGTCGCCTGGCGGAAGTCGCCGCCCTCGGTGTGCTTAATGTGCGCACGGCCCTTGACCAGCGTGATTTTCATATCGGTAATCTCCGACCCGGTCAGCACGCCGGGATGCTTCCGCTCCAGCAGATGTGTGAGGATCAGACGCTGCCAGCTGCGGTCCAGGGTGTCCTCGCTGCAGACGGTTCCAATCTGCAGTCCGCTGCCCGGTTCTGCCGGCTCCAGCAGCAAATGAACTTCCGCATAATGGCGCAGCGGCTCGAAATGGCCGACACCCTCCACGGTACTGCGGATCGTCTCTTTGTATACAATATTTCCGGCTCCGAATTCCACCCATTCGCCGAAACGCTCGTGGATCAGACTCTTTAAGATCTCGATCTGCACCTCACCCATGACCTGCGCATGGATTTCCGCGAGGCGCTCATTCCAGACAATGTGGAGCTCCGGGATTTCTTCTTCTAACTGGCGCAGTTTTCCAAGCATCTGATGGACATCGCAGTCCGGCGGAAGCTCGATGCGGTACGTCAGCACCGGCTCCAGCACCGGTTTTTCCGCCTCGGTTTCGTTGCCGATGCCCTGACCGGAGAAGGTGCTGTTCAGTCCCGTTACGGCACAGATCGTCCCCGCCGGTGCTTCCTGTACCATCGTATAGCCCGCACCGGAATAAATGCGGATCTGGTCTGCCTTTTCTTCGCCGAGCATCTGCTTCACCTTCAGCACGCCGCCCGTGATTTTCAGATGCGTCAGACGGTTTCCTGCCGTGTCCCTTGAAATCTTAAAAACGCGCGCGCCAAAATCCCCGCCGTACTCCGGCGTTTTTGTAAACCGGTCCAGAATTTTCAGAAATTCCGTCACGCCCTCCATCTTGAGTGCAGAGCCAAAGCAGCACGGAAAAACCTTCCGTTCTGCGATCATCGTGCGGATCTGGTCTTCTTCCACGCTTCCCGTTTCCAGATACTGCTCCAGCACGTCCTCATCACACATGGCGAGTTCTTCCAGCAATTCTGAGTTCTGGAGATCCTGCGAGAAATTCAGGCAGTGCTCTGAGAGACGGCTCTGCAGTTCTTCCAGCAGTTTTTCCGCATCCGTGCCCGGCTGATCCATCTTGTTGATAAAGAGAAAGACCGGGACCTCATACCGCGCGAGCAGCCGCCACAGGGTTTCCACATGCCCCTGCACGCCGTCCGCACCGCTGATCAGAAGAACCGCATAGTCCATGACCTGTAAAGTGCGCTCCATCTCCGCCGAGAAATCCACATGGCCCGGCGTGTCAAGGAGTGTGACCTCCGTCTCGTTCAGCTTCAGCACGGCCTGTTTGGAAAAGATCGTGATACCCCTTGCTTTTTCCAGTTCCTCCGTGTCCAGAAAGGCGTCCTTGTGATCCACTCTTCCGGCTTTCCGGATCTGGCCTGTTTTATATAAAATTCCCTCTGCCAGCGTCGTCTTTCCCGCATCGACATGCGCTAAAATGCCTACCGCCAGTTTTTTGGTTTTTTCCATTTTGTTTCATCCTGTCTGTATGATTCATATTTTTCAGGCCCCCTCATCCCCTGCGGCCCGACTCACTGCTTATTGTACCACAAAACCTCTCATTGCGGAACCCCGGAGTGAAACGCAAAAAATCTCAAAGCGGCTTTGTTCCCCCCGTTAAATATAATATTCAATCGCATCTTCCCGTTTCATATGGAAGATCTCAAAAATCTGATCCCTAATTGCCAGAAAATCCTCACTCGTACGATCCCGGTGCTTTCCAAGCGGAATCGTAAGTACTGCTTTGATCTGCCACGGATTGGCATCGAAAATCACCACGCGGTCGGCGAGATAGATCGCCTCCTCGGAAATTGCAAGGTCCTGGTAGCTGATCCAGTCAAGCGAAGTTTCGAGTGTTGCCGCATCCTGTCCCAGATACTCCTCTGCCACCCGAAGCGCTTCTTTTTTGTCGAGCTTTTCTCCCGCCGCAAAATAGCCGTCCAGCAGTTTCTGAAACGATGCGGGATCTTTTTCGATCACATCGGTCCGGAAATCAGACCGCAGCAGAGAGAATCCTCCCAGAGCTCTTCGGAGCGCGCCAGCACCGTTCCAAAGCCCTGCGTCACCGCAAGGTCGTCCAGCGTAAGACCTGCTTTCGCCAGCTCAATCAGTTCCGATGCACCGTCGATTTTTCCGGCGTGCAGTGCATCTGTCAGATCCGACCAGGAGCTGAGATTGTCAATTCCATTCGTTATTGTTTTTTGCTATCACGGGTGCAAATGAAAAACCGGAGAACGCCCGCTTTTCTGCCTGGCTGTTCTCCGATTTTGCCGTTTCACAGAATAAAATCTCTGTCTGTTTTTATGCCTTTGTCTGCGCTTTTTCCGCATTGCTGTACGCCATCGCGTAAAACAGCTCCTGCGAATTGAGTTTCGTACCGTTCGATTCCCGGTCCACATATTTTCCGCTGGCATTCAGACATTTTCCCTTTTCGTTGTCCTTCATCATCGTCTCGAACATCCAGTCCAGGCGCTCTTTTAAGCTATCATCCAGAACCGGAGCGGCAACCTCAACACGGCGGATGGTATTTCTTGTCATGAAATCGGCGGATGCAAGATAGACCTTCTCGCGCTCTTTCGTTCCAAAACGGTAAATTCTGGAATGCTCAAGGAAGCGGCCGACAATGCTGACAACCTTGATATTTTCCGTGTATCCCTCGATTCCCGGAATCAGACAGCAGATACCGCGGACAATCATTTCGATCTTCACGCCCGCCTGGGAAGCCTCCACCAGCTTTGTGATGATGGCTTTGTCTGTCAGGGAGTTGATCTTAATGCCGATATAACTCTCCTCACCCTGTTTTGCATGCGCAATTTCTTCATCTATCATCTCAAGCACCCGGTTCTGCAGACATTTCGGTGCAACCAGAAGAAGGTCTGTCTTTTCCACGGTCTCGCCCTTTAAGAGCGCTGCAAACACCTCTGCCGCCTCTTTTCCGATCGCCTGGTTTCCGGTGATCAGAGACAGGTCGGTGTAGAGTGCGGATGTTTTTTCGTTATAGTTTCCGGTTCCGATCTGGGTCACATACGATACGCCGTCCTCTGTTTTTCTGGAAATCAGGCACAGCTTGGAGTGGACTTTAAAGCCGTTCAGGCCGTAAATCACGCGGCAGCCGGCCTCCTCCAGGATACGGGAATACTCGATATTGCTCTCCTCATCGAAGCGGGCGCGCAGCTCAACAAGGACAACAACCTCTTTTCCATTCTCTGCTGCTTCGACCAGTGCATCAACAATCTGGCTCTTGTCAGCCAGGCGGTACAGTGTCATCTTAATCGAAACAACGCTCTCATCTTTTGCCGCCTCGTCGAGCAGGCTGATAAACGGTTTGATGCTCTCAAATGGATAGGAAAGCAGTACATCTTTTTTCATAACCTGCGGAATCAGCGGCGCTTTCGAATCCAACTGCGGTGTCATACGCGGGGCGCGGCGCTGATAGAACAGTTGCTTAGTGTCGGCCGTTCCGTTCTGCTCCAGACTGCGCAGATATCCCTGCAGTGCAAAGACAAATGACAGATCCAGCGGCACTCTGGACAGGAATACATGGTCTTTGTCCACCTTGATTTCCTTACAGAGCGATGAAGTCAGCTTCTTGTTCAGCTCACGGGACATCTCCATGCGGACCGGGCTCATACGTTTTCTCTGTTTGATCAGGTTTTCCATTGCATCACGATAATCCAGATCCTCATCGTAAATCGTCTCGGTATCGATATCGGCATTCCGCGTTACACGGATCAGGGATTTTTCTTTTACAACATAATTTTTGAACATCTTCGGAAGGAAGTGCAGAATCAGCTCCTCGGAGAGCATAAAGGTTCCCTTTCTGGTCGGGATGTCGATCAGACGGCGGAATACGTTGTTGCTGCATGGGATGATCGCAGCACGGGTCTTTCCGCCCTTCGTCTCAAGGAGTGCGACCGCATAGATATCTTTGTTTTTCAGGAACGGGAACGGCTGCTGTTTGCTCACAATGTTGGCAGACAGATACGGCGCGATCTCATTATCAAAATACGTTTCCAGCAGTTTTCCCTCTTCAGCGGACAGCTTATTGAAGTTGATGAGGCGGATTCCCTTCGGCTCCAATTCTCCCATCAGCTGCTCATAGATCGCCGCTTTTTTCTGATCCAGGTCTCTTGTCTCCTGCAGAATCGCTTTTACCTGCTGTTCACTCGTCATATTCGTTTTATTTTCCCGGACCACTTCTTTTGATTCCATCTGATCCATCAATGTGCCGACCCGGACACGGTAGAACTCATCCAGGTTTGACTGGTAGATCGAAGCAAACGTCAGACGCTCGGCAAGCGGGACGGCCGGGTTTCCGGCTTCGTTTAAGACTCTCTCATTGAATTTCAGCCAGGATAATTCACGGTTCATCATATAGGGTTCTGATTTTAACTGCTGCTTTTTCATGTATTTTAATTCTCCTTCTTCTGCGCGTTCTTTCAAAGATTCCGCTTTTCTTTTCACTTGCTGTAAAAGCCCTGATGGTTATCATATAATAAGAAAATTTTTTCATCTATCCTGCTATTGTTTTGTTTCTGTAAAATCCATGTAAAGCCATTTTTGTTCTTTTTACAAAACTTTTCGTCCATTGACCGTCAGTTTAAACGTAGTTCCCAGTATTTCTGCCGATTTTCTGCACAGCATCATTCTTCCGAGAAAGATCTCAAAATAGTCATACATCGAACAGATTTTTTCATCAATCTGGAGATTCAATGCGATCTCTGATTTTTTCTCATCCACTTTCAGCTTGGAATCTGTAACCGCATAATTTACTCTGTCATGAATATCGAAAGCAGATTGTTCCTTTTGTCTTACACGGCTTCTTCTGACATCTGTTTTATCTGCGATGATCAAGGCGGCTGAGATCACATCCTCCGGACTTCCCGTTGATTCATCGTGGTTTCCAATTGCAGAAACGATGGTTACTCTGTCTTCCAACGTCATATCCGTTTCTTTTAAAAGTTCATTTGCAAGAAGTGCACCGTACTCTGCATGATGTGATCTGTTAATCACATTTCCAATATCATGCATATAACCTGCAATTTGAGCGAGTTCAATCTCATGTTCCGAATAACCCAGCTTTTTCAGAATTTTTCCTCCCTGATGGGCAACCTGCATACAGTGTTTCTGCGAATGATCCGTATATCCCAGCTGTCCCAGGTTTTCGTTTCCTTTTTTCAGATATGCGTTAATTTCTTTGTTTTTTATAATTTCCTTGTATGTCAATCGTTCGTTCTCCTCTTTTTCAGGCTACAGTCTTTTGACTGCATCCATCCCAGACTCCAGCCTAACCGCTGTATTTTTGCTGTTCCTGCCATTTCTTTCAGAATATTTTTTACTACAATCACGATCGTAGCACATTTGTATTTTAACTGCTATCCTGTTCCGATAAGGTCTATATCAAATGATTGTAAAATTTTTTATATTTTTGATGCAGTCAGACGGGGTTCTGTTACAGCAGAAAAGCACTGCAAATACAGATGGATGTATTTACAGTGCTTATTCTGAGATTATTTTTTTAATTCTGTACGTCTTCGTATTCTTTTACTTTTTCTTCATACTGCTCCCAGTTCTCGATGGTATGCTGTACAATGTGACCATGGTCTTTCTGTTTATTTTTCAGATCACGGCCGGGGCGCGGTGCATATTCGTCCTCCGGGATTTCGAGGGCATTGGCAGTGGCGTGGATGATGCCGTTGCTGCTGTAGGTGGCACCGCTCAAGGCGTCGATGTTAAGGCTCTGTTCTTCTTTCATCTGCCCTATCACGTAAGGTGCTGCACGGAAAAAGTATTCCTCGGTGTCGCAGTAGGAAAGGATGGAGATGTCGGTCACTTTCTGGTTTTCTACCGTCACCTGCACTTCGACATCCCCGCGGAAGGCATCGGCGGTACCCGTATAGATGCCGTCTTTCAGGTCGTGGAAACGGCCGGCGTCCAGGAATGCCTGTTTTTCTTCCGTTGTATCCGTCGATTCAGATGCTGTATTTTCCTGTACAGTATTCTCATCTCCGGCGGCTTCTTTTAACGCATTTTGAGTGGCCTCAATCAACCCTTTACTGCTGTAGGTGGCGCCGGAAACGGTATCTATCTCCTCGGTACTCTGTTTTTTCATGATTTCCAAAAAGATTCCTGACTTTGCTCTGTCCAGATATGTCTGATCATCCTCGGCGTTCTCTATCGTCAGTCCGGTTATCGTTCCCTGTTCCACTTTTACGGAAACGGTCACGGTTCCGCGGTAGCCTTCTCCACTTCCGGAATAAGTGCCGTCCTGGAATCTGCCGCCCGGATTCTGTTCTGCCGTATCAATGGCCGCATCACCTGCTGTCTTACCAACGGAACCGCTCTTGTTCCGGATCAGGAACTGCGATGCTGCAATCGTAAGGCAGGTCACCCCGACACCGATCCACACGCTGTATCGGTATTTCCAGTGTGCATTGTTCTTCGGACATCCGTTTACACATACCCCGCATCCAATGCACTCGCCGCCTGCCGTCTGCTCTTTTTCTGTCAGATCAATTCCCATGGTACATTTTGCAGTACAGAGACGGCAGTTTCCGCATTTGCTCCGCGGTTTTACAATTTTTAACAGAGCACATCTGGAAATCAGGCTGTAGATGGCTCCCATGGGACAGAGATATCGGCAGAAAAAGCGCTGGATTAAGACGGATCCGACGAAAATCACCAGAATCAGCGCACCGCCAATTGAAAACATCGGCTTCACGCCCGGCCGGTGTCCGATGGAACTGTACTGTCCAAACACCTGCCACGGCCCTGCGATGTTCCATTTTATCATACCACTCCATACGAAGACTGCCCAGAACAGGAGCACACCATATTTGATCCAGCCTGTTGGAACATTTCTTCCACTCTTCTTTGACTTTGAATGCAGGTTTTTCGCACCTGCTTTTCGAAACCGCTTTTTCAGCTTATTTCCTGCAAACCACAGAAAATCCTGCACAGCCCCGAAGCTGCAGAAATATCCGCAGAAAAACCGTCCCACAATAATCACCGCCGGAACCGTCGCCAGCAGCATCCATACCGAATACCTGATCCGTTCCCACAAAACCGTCCCCTGATAAACTGCGGAAATAATCGTCCCAACCGCAGAAAACTGCGCCTCAAACAAGCCCGGGATCAGCAGGAAAGAAAGGATCTGAATCACTGCTTTCGGCCAGTTTCTTTTGTCTTGTTTTTTCAAATTTGTTCCTCTTTTCTTATGTTTAACGTTTCATCTCCATTACCGGACCATTCGATTTATGTTCCTGGATTAATTCACAAATCTCCGAAAGATTCATTGCCGGGAAATCTCCGGGGACGGTATCCTTCAGGGCACTTACTGCATTTCCGATGGATACTGCCTGTGACAGTAAAAAACCCTCATAAATCGTGTATTTTCTGCACATTTATGAGGGTTTTATATTTTTGCGTTATTTTTACAAATTCACAGTTGAATTATGCGTTCATCTGTTTTGCAACTTCCTCAGCGAAGTTCTCTTCTTTCTTCTCGATTCCTTCACCGGTCTCGAAACGAACGAAGCCTTTTACTGCTACGGTTGCGTTGTTTGCTTTAGCAACCTGTGCTACGTACTGAGCTACGGACTGTTTTCCGTCTTCTGCTTTTACGTATACCTGGTCAAGCAGGCAGATCTCTTTGAGCTCTTTGTTGATACGGCCCTGGATCATTCCCTGGATAACTTTTTCCGGTTTCTGGGACTCTTTCGGGTCGTTCTGAATCTGAGCCATGAGGATTTCTTTCTCATGTTCGATGTAATCAGCGCTTACTTCGTCGCGGCTTGTGTACTGCGGACGAAGAGCTGCAATCTGCATTGCAACGTTTTTAGCCATCTCTTTGAGGTCATCGTTTACAACATCTGTCTCAACGTCAACCAGAACACCGATTTTACCGCCCATATGAGTATAAGAAGCAACGAAACCGTTCTCCTCTTTTACCTGCTGGAAACGACGGATGTTCATGTTCTCGCCGATGGTAGCGATCTGATGAGCCAGCTCTTCGCCAACGGTCTCGTTGGTATCGAATTTCCAAGGCTCTGCCAGGAATCCTTCTACGTCTGCTGCAGTTGTATCCATAGCCTGCTCTGCAACCTGTGCTACATAGCCACGGAATTTCTCGTTCTTTGCAACGAAGTCTGTCTCAGCGTTTACTTCTACAGCGACAGCTTTCTTTCCATCCTCGGATACGTTCAGCATAACGATACCCTCAGCTGCGATTCTGCCAGCTTTTTTCTGAGCAGTAGCAAGTCCTTTTTCTCTCAGGAACTCCATTGCTTTGTCCATATCACCTTCGGTAGCTGTAAGAGCTTTCTTGCAGTCCATCATACCAGCGCCGCTTACTTCTCTTAACTCTTTTACCATTGCTGCTGTAATAGCCATTGTTTTATTCCTCCGTATACGTGATTCAGCAGACTGCATCTTCATGCCGGTCTGCTATTGTGAGATTCGCCGAAGGGAACCTGAATTTCAAGTTCCCCCCAGTTCATTACTTCGCGTAAATTATTCAGCGTCTGTCTCTGCTGCTTCTTCGTATGCAGCTTCCTCAGCCTCGCCCTGTTTTGCCTCGATAACTGCGTCTGCCATTTTGGAAACGATCAGTTTTACGGCACGGATAGCGTCGTCATTACCCGGAATTACATAGTCAAGCTCTTCCGGATCGCAGTTGGTATCGCAGATACCGATCAGCGGAATTCCCAGTGTATGAGCTTCCTGTACGCAGATTCTCTCTTTTTTCGGATCTACTACGAAGATAGCGTCCGGCAGTCTCTTCATTTCTTTGATACCGCCAAGGTTTTTCTGCAGTTTTGCAAGCTCTTTCTTTAACTCAATGACTTCTTTTTTCGGAAGAACTTCGAAGGTGCCATCCTGCTCCATGGTCTCGATTGCTTTCAGTCTTGCAATACGGCTCTGGATGGTTTTGAAGTTGGTCAGCATACCGCCGAGCCATCTCTCGTTTACATAGTACATTCCGCAGCGCTCTGCCTCAACAGCGATAGCGTCCTGAGCCTGTTTTTTGGTTCCTACGAAAAGGATTGTGCCGCCGTCTGCTGCGATGTCTGCAACAGCTTTGTATGCGTCATCTACCATTCCTACAGATTTCTGCAGGTCGATGATGTAGATACCATTACGCTCTGTGTAGATGTACGGAGCCATTTTAGGATTCCATCTTCTTGTCTGATGTCCGAAATGAACACCGGCTTCCAGTAACTGTTTCATTGAAATTACGCTCATTGTTTTATCTCCTTATGGTTTTATTCTTCCCCATGTTTTTTCACCTTGGAACCTGTTTTTCAAAAAACAGGCACCATCCTTGGTACCGCATGGGTGCTTATTGTGCAACAGTAAGATTGTATCACAGAGTTTTTTTCATGACAAGCATTTTTTTCGCGGATTCTGCGGTTTTTTTCTGTTATTTTTGTGTTTTCCCCTGTTTATCCTTTAAAAACAGATACCAGAACGTTCCGGCGCAGATTACCGCTTCCAAAAAGACGAACATCCATGCACCTGCCGGCGCTTTTTGGGTCATCCAGGATACGAACTGGCTCCGGTAAAGTCCCCAGATATTTTCTGCCATGTGCGCAAGAACCGGGGCAAGGAGTGTTCCGCACCGCTCATAAATAAGGATCAGAAGCACACTTACCACGGCTGCATAGACAAACTGCGTCACATTGCCGTGATATGCACCGAACAGCAGACATGATGCTGCGATGCCCCAGCCGGTTCCCCAGAAATCTTTTGCCCTGCGGTAAATCATGCCGCGGAAAACAATTTCCTCTGCGGCCGCGCTCAGCACACCGACGGACAGGATCAGAAGCAGCGGGTTCTGTCCTTCATAAATCTTTGATGCCATGTCCTGATAGCCGGAAAAGATTCTGGTAAAGCCGGTCACGTTCATGACAGTGTTCAGGAGATGGCCGAAGGTCATAACCAGCAGAATACAGGCGGCTGCCTCTGCCGCACTCCACCGTTTTTCCGGTTTCGGGAACATGCCTTCATCTTTTTTGTACTGTTTCCAGAGAACCGGGATCGCCGCCAGACTGCCGATTGCTGATGCAAGAACGGATGTCGCGTGCATACGCTCTTCCAGATAACCGCCGGTCGTAAACGTCATCAGGATCAGCGCCAGAAGTACGGTTGCTCCGATCAGAAACAGTTCGTACGTCAGAAGCGGTTTTAAAAGACGCCATAGCTTCCGCTGGATAGGAATTACGATTTCCTCCGTTTTTGGCTCTGTTTTCGCTGTCCTTTTTTCTTTTATATTCTCTGCTTTTTTCTCTTTCGGCGCAAAGATTCCTGTTCCACTTTCTCCTCTTGTCAGCCACGGGATACGCTCCGGCTTCATTTTTTTGATGCGGTCGCGTCTTTTCTTCTCTTCTTTCGGATCCTCCGCCAGCAGTTTCAGTTCTTCCGGTGTATCACATACCTTTGCGGCACCTGCTGCCTCGAGTTCTTCTCTTCCACCGTACCCATACGATACGCCGACACAGAGCAGTCCGTTTTCTCTTGCCCCGATTACGTCATAGCTTCTGTCACCAACCATCACCACGTCGGAACGGCTGTCTTCTGCTCCGAGTCGGCGCAGCGTCTCTGCGATGACTTCTCCTTTGTCGGTTCTGGTTTCGTTCATTTCTGAACCGGTTACTACGGTAAAATACTTTCTGATTTCGAAATGCTCCAGGATCTGCTCCACGTATTTTTCCGGTTTGGACGATGCTACCGCCAGAATTTTTCCCTTCTCTTTCAGATACGCCAGAACCTCCGGGATTCCCCCGTATACTTCATTTTCAAAAATGCCCTCTGCCTCGTACCGCTCCCTGTATTTTGTGATGGCCTGCTGTGCTTCTTCGCAGCCAAGGCCTGCAAAATTCATGAAAGATTCCAGAAGCGGCGGCCCCACGTAACAGTTCAGTTTTTCCAGATCCGGCTCTTCGATGCCAAAGGATGCCAGCGCATACTGTACGCATCTTGTAATTCCAGGACCGGAATCGGTCAGGGTTCCGTCCAGATCAAATAATATCATATCTGACATACTCTTATTTCCTCTTTTACTTTTTTTATCGTATGACATGTCTTTTATTCTAGCATATCGAAATTAGAAATACAAACAAAACCGGATCAGGCTATTTTCTGCAGAGTGCACGCAGATAGCGGGTGGTCTGATTCTGAATTTCGGCAATGGCACGAATCAGGTTCCAGAGGCGCCTCAGGGACTGCCAGAGGCGGGTTCCTTTTGGTTTCTGGCTGGTTCTTTGGCTGACAAGTGTGGAAGTTTTTGGTTTCACGTTGACTTCCCACGGTTTCATGGTTCGAACAATGCCGTCTGCGCCACGCACTTTTACAGTGATGCGGTTGTAGCCTTCGGAAAGGCTCTCGGCTTTCAGACAGATTTTGTTTTCTTTCCATTCATATTCGGCTTCGGAGCCATTTACCATGCAGGAAAGAATTTCAGCCGTGTCGGCGGCTCCCTCGAGCAGAATTTCCGGGGTATAACCGGGATCTATTTCGACGCTGGTGTCGGCCGGGCGGATAATCAGGGGGATCGGCGCTTCGAAATCTTCGTCTGCTATCTGTGATAATATGAAATCGGCGATGATCTGCGGCGGTATTTGAGATGGCTCCTCCCCGGCACTCTCAGATGGAGTTTCGGCAGGCGGAGGACTGCTTTCTTCTGTTTGTAGTGGAATATCATCTGGATCTTGGGTCACCTCCTCGGGCGTGGCTGCAGCAACGGGCAGCTGTTCGTCTGTTTTGAGTTCTTCTTTCTCCGGAGACGATTGCCCGGGCTCCGTTTGTTCCTGCTTTTCTGTGTTTGACTTTCCGGCATCTGGCATTACGGTAGGCTCCTCTTTTTCTGGTGCTTTTGTTTCCGAGGTTTGATTTTCTGACTCTTTTTCGGTTGACGGAGATTCCTGCTTCGTTTCTTCCATATCAGGCTTTTCCGGTTCCGGATCTTCTGGCATCAAATTTTCCGTTCCGGATTTTTCTGAACCTGTATCTTCATAATCTGGTTTTTCTGTGTCCATTTCTCCAAAATCCGTTCTCTCCGAATCTGACTCTTCTGTCTCTGATTCTTTTGTATCTGTTTCTTCACATCCTTCCTCTGATTCCGATTCCCCGGAACCCATATCTCCTGCCTCCGGTAATTCTTCTGGCTTCCCCGATTCTGAATCTTCCGAAATTTCTTCCTCCTCTTCTTCCCACCTTTCCGCTGGTTCTTTCTCCGGATCCGGAATTACCGTCGGGGGAAGCATTTTTTCTTCTCCTTCTGTCTCTTTCTTTCCGGTCTCTGCCGGATCTGTTTTCTCTTCCGGCGGCTCTGGTTCCTGCTCTGGTTTCTCTTCTATAGGCGGTTCTTCTTCTGACTTTTCGTCCGGCAGCAGTTCCTCCGGTCCAGCTTTCCCGTCCGCATCTGTCACATCACTGTTCTCGATGATTTCAGCATCTAATTCCACGCTTTCCACCGCACTTGCGGCCTCGCCTGTCGTCTGCTGTGTCTCCGCGTGGACTTCGATTCCCTGGACGGCCAGGAATCCTGTCATCATTGCGCATATGGTCTTTTTTCTCATCCTGCTTCCTCCCATCTTTTTCTGATCTGCTGATAAAAAATGTCCTCCTCCATTCCCAGAATTTCTGCTGCCTCGTTGAGGTACTGTTCTGCTTTTTCCTGCATGTCGAACTGAAGTGCCAGCTCTGCGGCCCTGAGCAGATTTTTCCGCCGGTTTCCATCCTGTCTGCTGCACAGAAGCCGTTCGTAATAGAGAAAGCTCTCCTGGCACCAGTCCTGTTCTCTTTCCCCATCCCCGGATTTTCCGCCAAGATAGCACGCATCCGCCAGTCTCTGCCAGATAACCGCCTCCCACTGCCCCTCCATATTCTCGCCTGCGGCCTTTTCCAGCACTTCGATTCCTTTCCGCATGGCGTCTATGTCATTTTCACGCGCCAGTTCTTCGGAAAAACTGAAATACATTCCTGCAACAGCAAGATATCTGCGGCAGCGTTTTTCTTTTTCCGGCTCCTGCTGCGTGTCATCATAAAATTCAGCCAGCAATGGCTCCATCTGCATTTTTTCCCTTGCCGCATCATCCGCCAGACAGTATTCCACAAGTTCCTGCTCCACACGCCCCGCCTGACTGAGATGGTCTGCCTTTAAGAACGCTTCCCGCGCTTTCTGGTAGTTCGGCAGACTGCCTTCTTCCACCGGATTTCCGCAGAACCAGAGATCTCCCTGCTCCTCCCATTCGTCTGCCGCCGGAAACTGCCCCCATGGCATCCTGCTGGCAACTGCAGCCGCTCCTCCTGTCAGAAAAGCAAAAACTGCAAAGATCCGCAGAGTCTTCCTGCCTTTTTGCTTTCTTTCCAGCCGCCGCAGTGCCTTTTTGACTTCTCCGGCAGACGCATACCGCTCCTCCGGCTTTTTCTGCATACACTTTTCCATCACCCGCCAGAGTCCTCTTTTCTGCCGCTTTTTCGCATGCTTCGCCATTGCCGCAAGCAGTGCGCCGAGTGCATAAAGATCGGAACGGGCGTCACACTTCCCGTCATACTGCTCCGGCGCTGCATAACCGCGGGTTCCATAACGGACTTCCACCCCCGTTTCTTCTGTTCCGGCTGCACCGAAATCCACAAGGTATATTTCACCACGCTCTGTTATCATCACGTTGTCCGGCTTCAGATCCCGGTAGAAAACCGGCGGGTTCTGTGCATGGAGATAACAGAGAATCCCGCTCAGGGCAATTCCCGTTTTCAGAATTTCCCGGCTGGAAAACCGTTCTCCCTTACGCATACGCTGTCCGATAGATTTTCCGTTTACAGCTTCCATCACCAGAAAGCTTTTTGTCCCACTTTCCAGAAGTTCCACCGCACAGGGAATCCCGGGATATGAAAACTTCTGTAAAAGAAACGCTTCCCGGCGCAGTTTTTCCCTGTCACATATACTTACCTTGACTGCATACCGCTTTCCGGATCCAGTTTTCTCTGCAAGATAAACGACAGACGTTGCCCCTCTTCCGAGCACTGACAGCAGGCGATACTTCCCTCCCGGAAGTTCTACTTTTCCAATGATCCCGCCTCCTCTTTTTACGTCAAAGTGTTTGTCAGTCCGATATTCTGTTTTTGTACATGGATATAAATTGAGCCGAATGGCTCTTCGATAGAGTAATATAGAATCGATTTTTCAGGACGAATGTCCAAGCGGATGAAAAATCGTGATGTAAGTATAACACAACAGCCGCCGTTTCTGCAAGAACTACAGAAGCCGACGGCTGCCAAAAAAATCGCCTGTTTTTTATCTATTTTTTCCCTCTTGACGAATCTTACATCCGTTCCGGTGCCGAGAATCCCAGCAGGTCGATGCAGGTCTCAAGTACCTCGCGGACAAGATCCAGCAGTGCCAGGTAAGATGCTTTTCTTGCCTCATCCTGCTCACTTAAGATCTTGGTCTCGTGGTAGAAGTGGTTGAACTCGTTTGCAAGCTCGTAGATATAAGCACAGATCTTATGCGGTGCTTTCTCCTCGAATGCGTTCTCCACAACGCCGTTGAAACGGGATACGGAAAGCATCAAAGCTTTCTCGCTGTCGCTCTTCGGTGCCAGAAGTGCGCCTTTCTTCAGTTCATTTCCCTCTTCTTTATATTTTCCGAGGATGGATTTTGTACGAACGATCGTGTACAGGATGTACGGACCGGTGTTTCCCTCGAAGGAAGTAAATCTCTCAACATCGAATACATAATCTTTCGATGCCTGGTTGGACAGGTCACCGTATTTAATAGCAGACAGTCCGACAATCTGTGCCGTTCCTCTTGCATCCGTATCTTTTACGCTGCGGTTCTCCACGATCTTCTGATACATCTCATCGTTGATCTCGCCGATCAGACGCTCCAGACGCATAACGCCGCCCTCACGGGTCTTGAACGGTTTTCCGTCTTTTCCGTTCATGGTACCAAAGCCGATAAAGGAAAGAACGGTATCATCATTCACCAGTTTTGCTTTTCTTGCACAGCGGAAACACTGTACGAAGTGAAGCTCCTGACGTTTGTCTGCCAGATAGCAGATCTCGTCCGGCTTGTACAGTTTCATACGCTGGATGATGGTTGCCAGGTCTGTCGTATCATACAGAGCTGCTCCATCGGATTTTAAGATCATGCACGGCGGGATCTCTTTTGTGTCTGTCTCTTCTTTGACATCAACAACGAGTGCGCCCTGGTCATAATGTGCATAACCATTGTCTTTCAGGTAATCTACCATGTCCGGAATGTACTCCTGTGCATCGGACTCACCCATCCACAGATCGAAATGAACGTCGAGGTTTCCATAGTTCTTTTTCAGATCGGCAACAGAAACGTTCATAATGTGTTTCCAGATCGCACGATATCCTCTTCTGCCCTGCTGCAGCTCTCTCGTTGCCTCGAGTGCACGTTTCTTATAGTCCTCGTCCTCTTTCGATTTGCCGCTTGCGCAAGGATAAATCTCCTCGAGCTCGCTGATCGTAAACGGTGCTTCCTCCGGGTACTCTCCCGTAAAGGACTCATCAAAATAAACAAGCTCCGGATGGCGCTCCTGCAGCTCGGTGATGATCAGTCCCATCTGCAGACCCCAGTCTCCAAGATGAACGTCACCGATCATGTTGTGCCCCATGAAGCGTCCCATACGCTTGATGCTCTCGCCGATGATCGCGGAACGGAGATGGCCGACGTGAAGCGGTTTTGCCACGTTTGCTCCGCCGTAATCTACGATGATGGTTTTCGGATTTTTTGCTTTTTCTACAGAAAGATCTTCATCGTTCTGCATTTTGGAAAGATAATCTGCCAGAAATTCCGAGTTGATTTTCAGGTTGATGAATCCCGGTTTTACGGCTTCAATTTCACCGATCACGCTGTGATCGGTCACTTTTTCTACAACTGCTTCAGCCAGCTGGATCGGTGCTTTGTGGTATGCTTTTGCAGCTGCCATTGCGCCGTTGCACTGGTATTCGCACAGATCCGGGCGGTTGGAAACGGAAACCCTTGCATAGGACGGGTCCATCTCCGCAGCGGTAAAGGCTTTTACCAGCTCTTCCTGGATAAGATCGATCAGTTTTTTCATAATGTTTCCCTCATTTTCTTCTTTACTGCAGAATCATCTGTTCTGCGTTTTGTTTCCGCGCGCTGCGCCGGGCTTCTTCCTCTTCTTTGATGCCGCTTTTCTGATAACAGTACTGGATGATGTCTCTTCTTCGGATGATGCCGATGAAGATTCCCTCGTCATCCACAACTGGAACGAAATTCTGCCGCATGGACATCTCGATCAGGTCCTCGATGTTGCTGTTGATGTTGACGGACTCATAATTCCACCGTTTCGGAACCTGCCAGAGCGGGATATCCTCTGCTTCATGGTAATTCAGCAGATACCGTTCTTTTACGATGCGGAGCAGATCTCCTTCCGTCAGTGTTCCCACGTAGCAGCCCTTTTTGTTCAGTACCGGAACCGCCGTGTATTTATGATATTCGATCTTCTCGATGGCCTGCCGAAGTGAGCAGTCGTCATACAGATAAGCCGTTTCACTTTTCGGTGTGATAAAAAACAAAATATTCATTCGCGTATACTCCTTTTCGTTGGTCATACTCTTGTTTGATTATACCATAAACGAATGTGAAATGTCTTTGAATCTTTCTTATATTTTCATAAACATACCGAATCTGAAACTCGAATGCCTCTTTGCTGCGCCGCAAATTGCGCTTATTTTCCAGTATAACCGACTTTCCGCAAAAAGTAAAGATCTTAAGTTTCATCCGCACACGCCGTACAAAAAATCCGCACGGATCCAGCACCTACGCTGTACCCGCACGGATTTTTCAACTCTTTTTTGTTCTATTCTCTTCGCAGCGCATCGATCGGATTCAGGTTCGCTGCTTTTACCGACGGCAGCAGTCCGAATACGATACCGATCACCATGGAGAAGACCACGGAGAAAATGATCGCCGGAATACTGATCGCCACAGGCGTCTGCGATACCCTCGAAATCACCTGTGCCATGATAATGCCGCCCAGCACGCCGAGCAGTCCGCCGATGCTGGTGAGCACCGCCGCCTCGGTCAGGAACTGGAACAGAATTCTGCGTTTTCTTGCTCCGATCGCCTTTTTCAGGCCGATCTCGCTTGTACGTTCCGTTACAGATACCAGCATAATATTCATAACACCGATACCGCCGACCAGAAGCGAAATGCTCGCGATCCAGATCAGCTGCTGGTTCGTGCTCTGGCCTAACTCCTGCAGACTCTTTGCTTTCTCCAGCAGATCCTCTGCCTGATAGGAAAGAGAATCAGTTGTATTGGTCACGGATTCGTTCATGATATCCGCTGTTGTCTTTCCCACCGTGCTCATATCCTCGGTCGTTTTTGCCATCACAACGGCATTTTCCGGTTCATCATACTGGAATACGATCGGCCAGCAGACATCCGGCATCAGCACCAGCGGATAGGATTCCTGATTGTACGTATAGTAGTCATCTCTGGAATTGATGACCGGCTGGAACGAATCGGCTTTTTTGATCACGCCGATCACCGTGAACGGCTCTCCCATGATCTCGATCGTTTTGCCGACCGGCGACTCATCCGGGAAGAGTGTCAGCACTGCGGTATCGTCGAGGAGGACAACTTTGTGGGTCTTCGAGAAATCGCTCTCCACAAAGCCGCGTCCCTGATAAATCTGATATCCGCACGTCGACAGATAATTTTCATCCACGCCAAGCGCCTTCGCACTGTCCAGTGTTGTGTTTCCTTTTGCGATGCCGCTCACATACGTTCTTTCGGTGTAAAACGATGCATTTTCCACCTGATCCTGCTCGCGGATCCGCTTTTTCTGATCATCGGACAGTTTCGACACGCCGCTTGGCAGTCCGTTGTCCATCCAGTAATCGCCGTCGCCCTGCTTTAAGCTGACGGTCACGTTGTTGTTTCCGGCTCCGATCAGGTTCTGTTTGATCTGCTCATTCGTTCCCTTGATCGTGGAGACAATTGAGATGATCGATGCAATTCCGATGATAATACCCAGCATCGTCAGGAAGGAACGCATTTTGTGTGACCAGATTCCCTGAAAGGAAAGTCTTACATTTTCTAACATAATGCGCCTCCTTAACTGTTGTAATAATCCGATGAACTGGATTCCTTCGTGTCTGCGCCTTCCACCACGGTTTTGCCGTACGGAAATGCAATGTAATCCTCTTCGGAAAGACCGCTCTTCACTTCGTAATAACTGCCCCACAGAAGTTTTCCGGTTACCACATTCTGTTTCTTTAATTTATCATTTTCATCCCGGATATAAACGAATTTCTGTCCGTTTTCCTCGCGGATGAATTCTTTGCTGACGTACAGGCCGTTGCCGTTTTCTACATCGTTTCCGACAGTGATTGCAATCTCGATCCAGTCACCGTTTTCAAAACCTTCTCCGCCTTCCGGGATAACGGCTGTGAACGGATAGAAGGAGGCTGGTGTCTCGCTGTACGACATGTAGCTTGTTGTCGGGTACGGAGAAATCTCGGTTACGGTTGCCGCTGCAAAAGCACCCGAAGACCAAGAAGTCACGTTGAGTTCATCGCCGACTTTTACCTGATCGAGATACGTCTCGCTTAAGTAGCCGCGCACGTACAGACCTTCGTTTCCACTGACCTGGATAAAGGCGCTTCCGTCGTTGGACGAGTTTTCTGCATTTCCAACCTTCTTTACCACACCGCTGATCGTCGCTTTTACGGTCTGGGAATCCAGGGATTTCTGCGTATTTTTGACTTTGAGTTCCTCTTCCTTCTGATCCAGCTTCAGATTACGGATCTGGCTTTCTTTTTCGCTGATGGCTTTTTTCAACTCATCTTTTGTGTAGGTCATCTGGGTATCATCACCGGAAGAAGTATTGTTATTTGCGCTGCTTCCTGTGGATGATGTAAAGAGGGACTGTACCGATGCTTTTTCACCGTAGAATACGGTTTTTGCTGTCGTCTGCACTGCTTCCGGCGCATCTTCGCTCTGCGGTTCCGCTTCCGGTTCTGCCGGGGCTTCGGTCGGCGTCGGCGTTTCCGTCGGAACTGGGGTCTCGCTCGGCACCGGAGTTTCTGTTGGAACCGGCTCTGTGGTCGGAATCGGTGTTGTACTTGGTTCCGGGCTGACGGTCGGCTCTGGAGTTACACTCGGTCCCGGCGTAACGCTCGGGGTCGGAGTTACACTTGGTGTCGGGGTAATCGTTCCTTCTTTTACCGCCACATTTGCAGTGCTGACTGCCATGGAAGTACCCTTGTCATTTTTCGCTGTCACTTCTACTGTATAGATTCCGGCATCCTCTTTTGTGATGTTTTCTTTTGTGTAAGTATCCTTAAAATCTCCGTCGATTGTCTTTCCGTTGTGTTTCCAGACGTATGTGTAAGTGACATCCGTTTCGGTGTTTTCCGTGGAATCGTCTGCCTCACCGCTTCCATTTCCGGCTTCACCCGGCTGTGTCACATCGTCCTCGGACGGACTCTCGGTTCTATCATCCGTTTTATCGTCGGCTTTCTCATCCGGCTTCTCTTCGGTATCTTTCTTCTCATTGATTCCGATTTTCAGCTTCAGCTCGCCGCCCTCTGCCACCTCTGTGTTGGCAAGCGGCGTGGTGATTTTTATTTCCGGTGCATCCGCCGCTTCGGATTCTTTCAGACTCAGGACTGCTTCATACGAAGTCTCGTATGCTTTCGCAATCTTCGTTCCATCCTGCTCCCACACGGTTTCCAGCGCCTCTGCGGCTTTGTTTTCTTCATGAATCTCCAGGCGGAACCAGTATCCTTCGCTGTCCTCTTCTTTTTTCGTTCCCTTTTCATCCGCGTATCCTGCCATCTGATTCAGGAATCCGCCTGTCAGGACTGTTCCCGGTGCGCAGAGATAGGTGTATGGGTCTTCCTGCGTTCCTTCTCCTTTGTATGGTTTGGAACCAAATACAAGCTTATTCGTACTGCTGTACAGAACAGCATCCTCATACGTCGGCTCCGGTTCTGGGGTCGGAATCGGTTCGTCCGGGAAATCCGGATCGATGGGTTCATCTGGAAAATCCGGGAAATCCGGCTCCACCGGATTCAGCGGCGTATCCGATACCGGTTTTGTCTTTTTCAGCTTTTCCAGTTCTTTTTCACTCTGCTGGATTTTCAGCTTTGTCTGTGCAAGCTGTAACTGCTGCGTTTCCAAATCCAGTTCGATCATGCTGGTATCGTATGTCATCAGCGTGTCTCCGGCATTTACCACATCGCCCTCTTTGACGAGAACCTGGGAAATGGTCTGGCTGTCGGAAAGATAGATGTTCTGGGAAGCCGTCGAGGTGATCTGGCCTTCCATGTTCATGCTGTCTCCCCAGTAACCACTCGTAAAGTCACTGACCGGATACACTTTTACGGTCGTCTTCTGCGCCTGGCGGATGCCGTAATAACCGCCGACACTGACACCGCCCACGGCAACTGCGGTCACAACTGCAATCGCGGCTTTCTTTGCTGCTTTTCCTTTTTTCATGTTTCGGCCACCTCCTTCGATTTCATCATTCCGTCGCGGATCTCCACGGTGCGCTGTGCCATCGATGCGATCTCCGCGTCATGTGTAATCATCAAGATGCTGACGCCCTCGTCGTTCAGGCTCTGGAACAGCTCCATGACCTGCTCGCCGGAATGGGAGTCGAGCGCTCCGGTCGGCTCATCAGCCAGCAGAATTTTCGGATGGTTGACAATCGCTCTTGCAATCGCCACACGCTGTTTCTGTCCGCCGGAGAGCTGGGTCGGTTTGAAACTCATACGGTCGCCGAGCCCCACCCGCTCGAGGGCAATCGCTGCCCGCTCTCTTCTCTCTTTTTTCGGCACGCCCGCGTACGTCAACGGCAGGCATACATTTTCCATTGCGCTCTGTCTTGCAAGGAGTTGGAAGTTCTGGAATACAAAGCCGATTTTCTGCAGGCGGATGTCCGACATCTGATTGTCACTGCATTTGCTGATATCCTGTCCGTCGAGGATCAGCCGTCCGCTCGTCGCCTGGTCGAGACAGCCGACAATATTCATCAGTGTTGTTTTTCCGGAACCGGAAGGACCCATGATCGCAACGTACTCGCCTTCTTCCATGGAGAAGTTGATGTTTTTCAGAACCGGAACCGGGATTTTGCCCTGCATATATTCTTTACAGATATTCTCTAATTCCAGAATCACGGCTGCACCTCCCCGTCATCTGCTGATCCGGCTTCCTGTGTTTCTGCCGGTTCTGCCTCACCATTGTCGGCGCCGCCGATCACGTTCGTTGTATCTTCCTCACCGCTGTACTCTGCGCCGTCCATGGTATTGTCGACCATGCCGTTTTCATCCTGCGTCATACCATCGTCGACCATTCCATCGTCGTTGTCAAGCATACCGTCATCCTCCATTCCGTCATCCTCGCCGCCGGCCGGATTGCTCTGTCCCAGCGAACCATCGGTACTAACAACGGTCTTCATGCCCTCTTCCAGTCCATCCTCCGGGAAAGTGATGGCATCCTCCTCTTCGAGACCATCAGTGATCTGATATTCCATCATATTTTCATCGTGTGTTCCCAGCGTTACGCTTCGTTTTTCCAGTTTGCCGTTTCCATCATCGGCCCAAACGTAAGGGTTGCTGTCGACATCGTTGATAAAGGAGTCAGACAGCCAGATTCCTGTTTTGACTTCCTGCTGGCCGATATCCGGCTCTACGTAAACGTGCTGGCCGAGCATCAGGCCGTTCGTTCCGTCGAGCTGCACATAAAACGGATAGTTGCTTGACTGCGTCATACTGTCTCCTGAACTGCTGTAAACGTTATTGCTTCCTGTCCGTGCATTTTCCCGATCAATCTTTGTCACGGTTCCAGTCCAGGTCTGATTCTCATCTACACGAGAATGCACGATCACCTGGCTTCCTTCGGTAATCGAACCGTCGCTCATATTCTGTTCATTGATCTGGCCTTTTACACGGAAATCTCCCGTTGCAAGAACGGTCAGGAAGGAATTGTCGGAGTTGTCACCGGAGTAAGCGCCGGCGCTGCTGTCATCGTTGTTGATTGATTTTACAACACCTGCGATTTCGCTGATCACGGTCGCATTGGTGATGTTATTGTTTAATTTATCAATCTCCGCCTGTTTTGATTTTCCTTCATATTCTTTTTTCTTTAAATCCAGCTCCGCTTCCTGAATTTCCAGTGTGATGCTTGCCTGCTGGTCTTTTGATGCCTGCTTTTTGTCTTTGTAAAGCTGGTCGATATTGGTATTCATACTTGAAAGTTCATTGTTTATGCGTTCCAGATCCAGCTGCGCCTGCTCGAGGTCACTCTGGAATTTCTCGGTATCGTAGGAGAACAGCGGTGTTCCGACCTGAACCTCCTGACCGACTTCCACATAAACTTCCTTTACCGTTTTCTCGCTGTTTTTCTCTACCTTCCAGGTATTTTCCGACTCCACAACACCGGCATAGCGGTTTTCCATTCCATTTCCGGTTCCCAGATTGGTCAGGGCTTTTACAGTATTGACATAGACGACGTTATCGTCCTCTTTTGTACTGTTTCCAAGGAAATGCCATGTCACTCCCCCTCCGGCTGCCGCCAGCACTGCGACTGCACACACAATCGCGATTACTTTTTTCTTCATACGCTTCCTCCCACTTTTCTATTTTTGCAAAGAATTTTTCAGTTTTCCCAAGTTAGCTCTATCGTATCACATTTTGTTTTTTGTTTTCTTACTTTTTCCTTACTCTTTTTTAAGCAAATACCGGATTTTTTCTGAAAATAGAATTTTGACTTTTCGCATAGCTCTGAAGAGCCCCATCTCGATTCCGCTGCGCTGCATCTCAATGTTGCTTCTCGCCATATGAAATTCCAAGAAAAACTGCTCATTCATGCAAGCATGATTCGCATTTTTTCTTAAAATTTCGCATAGCTCTGAAGAGTTAGCAAAAAAAAGAACAGACAACTCCGCACCTTCACGGAATTGTCTGTTCTGTAAATTTATCTAAGCTTTACTCTTCTGTTGTCTCTTCTTCTGCCTGCGGCTCAACCTCAAGACCAAGCTCTTCCAGCTGTGCTGCGTCAACCGGTGACGGAGCCTCGGTCATCAGACAGGAAGCATCTTTTACTTTCGGGAATGCGATGACGTCGCGGATGCTGTCCTCTTTTGCCATCAGCATAACGAGACGATCCAGTCCGTAAGCCAGTCCGGCGTGAGGCGGAACTCCGTATTTGAATGCATCCAGAAGGAATCCGAAACGCTCATGTGCCTGTGCTTTTGTGAAGCCAAGCATCTCAAACATCTTCTCCTGCACATCGTTCTGGTGGATACGAACACTTCCTCCGCCGATCTCGGTACCGTTCAGGACGATATCGTAAGCTTTTGCACGAACTGCGCCCGGATCGGTGTCCAGAAGCGGCAGATCCTCGTCCATCGGCATGGTGAACGGGTGATGCATTGCGGTGAAACGGTTCTCTTCATCGGACCACTCCAGAAGCGGGAACTCGGTAATCCATACGAAACGGTACTCGTTCTTGTCGAGCAGTCCCATCTGCTCTGCCAGTTCCAGACGAAGTGCGCCAAGAACGTTCCAAACAATCTTGTTGCGGTCTGCTGCGAAGAGAAGAAGGTCTCCAGCCTGTCCGTCCATGGCTTTGATGAGGGCTTCCATCTGCTCCTCTGTCATAAATTTGGAGAAGGAAGATTTCCAGCTTCCATCCTCATGGATTGCAATGTATGCAAGACCTTTTGCACCGTAACCTTTCGCAAACTCAACGAGCTTGTCGATTTTCTTTCTCGGCATTGCGCCCTGTCCCTTTGCGTTAATACCGCGGACAGAACCGCCGTTTTCAAGTGCGCCCTTAAATACAACGAACTCGGTATCTTTTACGGTCTCGGAAACATCAACCAGTTCCATACCGAAACGCAGGTCCGGTTTGTCGGAACCGAAACGGTTCATAGCCTCTTTCCAGGTCATTCTCTGGATCGGGAGCTGTACCTCAACGCCGAGCACCTCTTTGAACAGGTGTGCCAGCAGTCTCTCATTGACATCGATAACATCATCTACATCAACGAAAGCAAGCTCCATATCGATCTGGGTGAACTCCGGCTGACGGTCGGCACGCAGGTCCTCGTCACGGAAACATTTTACGATCTGGATATAACGGTCATAGCCGGAGCACATCAGAAGCTGTTTGAACAGCTGCGGAGACTGCGGCAGTGCGTAGAAGCTGCCTGGATGAACACGGCTCGGTACCAGGTAATCTCTGGCGCCTTCCGGTGTGGATTTCGTCAGCATCGGGGTTTCGATCTCAAGGAAGCCTTCTTTGGACATGAACTCACGGGTGAGCATTGCCACTTTGCTTCTCATGATCAGGTTTCTCTGGATGTCCGGGCGGCGCAGATCCAGGTAACGGTATTTCAGACGGAGCTCTTCTCTCGTCTTGGAATCCTCCTCGATCGGGAACGGCGGGGTTTCTGCCTCGGAAAGAATGCGTAAGGACTCAGCCTTTACTTCGAGCTCTCCTGTTGCCAGATTTTCATTGACAGCACCGGAGCGGGCCATAACTTCACCTTCTACGGCGATGACGAACTCGCTGCGCAGTTTTGCTGCTTTCTCAAAACCTTCCTCACTGATCGGGCCGTTCTCAAAGATAATCTGCATAATACCGCTTCTGTCACGCAGATCGACGAAAATAATTCCGCCTTTATTACGGCTCTTCTGTACCCAGCCCATCAGGGTTACTTTTTTTCCGATATCTGCTTTTGTGACTTCCGCACAGCGGCAGGTTCTCTTCAGGCCTTTCATGGATTCAGCCATTTTCTTGTTCCTCCTATTTGGAACTGCGGACACAAAGAATCTGCATCCGCAGCACATCGTTTTTTCATGCGATTACTATTATTGGATATTCCTTACATTTTGTCAACAAAAAATTCTTCGATCTCAGTGTAGCCCTCGCTGGCAAGCTGCTCTTTCTGGAATTTCTTGTTCTTCTTCATCACGGCGATGTTGATGGCCGTGCCTTCACTTCTCTCTTTTGTCGCCTGCTGAATGATCTTCTGCATTCCCTCTGCCGGCATGTTTTTCTCGATCAGGTACGCTTTTTTCTTCTGTGCGCCCGGGATCTGGTAATCTCTCTCAAGCAGAAGCATAACGATACGCTCAAATCCGATGGAGAATCCGCATGCGCAGGTCTGGTTTCCGGTGAATTTTCCGATCATTTCATCGTAGCGTCCGCCGCCTCCGACAGATCCGCCGTACTCATCCATAGCGATCTCGAAGATCGGTCCGGTGTAGTAGGACATTCCGCGCACCAGAGTCGGATCGAAAGCGATCTTGAATTCTGCGGTCTTCACGGCATTGACACTGTCGATGATGGTCTTCAGGCCGTCTGCGTACTCTTTGTCAAGGAATCCCTCGAGTTTCTCACGGCAGTACTCTACGCCTGCGGTATCCGGGGTGATCTCCTCGAACATTTTCAGGTATTTCTCTACGGACTCTTTTGCAAAGCCGGCTTCCTCGAGCTCTTTGGCAACACCCTCAAAACCGATTTTATCCATCTTATCGAGGATAATAAATACGGTGTCATAGGACTCCTCCGGGAATCCGCTGTAGGCTGCCATTGCTTTTAAGATGCGGCGGTCATTGATACGGATCGTAAAGTTCTTGAAGTCCAGTTTTCCAAGCAGTGTGGTGGTAGCAAGGATCAGCTCAATCTCTGCGAGGTTGGTCGGCTCGCCGAGGATATCGATATCGCACTGCATGAACTGGCGGTATCTTCCTCTCTGCGGACGGTCTGCACGCCATACATTTCCCATCTGAAGTGCTTTGAACGGGGACGGAAGCTCGTTTGCGTTGTTGGAATAGTAACGGCAGAGCGGAACGGTCAGGTCATAACGCAGGCCGCTGTCTACGAGATCGTTTTCTTTCTCAGCGGTCTCGAGTTTCAGCTTCTCTCCTCTTTTTAAGATCTTGAAAATCAGTTTCTCATTCTCGCCGCCCTGTTTGCTGTTCAGGTTTTCGATGTGCTCCACGCATGGGGTCTCCATGGAGGTAAAGCCGAAGGTTCCGTAAGTTTCCTTGATCAGACGGATCACGTAGTCACGGATTGCCATTTCTTTCGGTAAAATATCTTTCATTCCGGTAACCGGTTTCTTCTTTAATGCCATTTTCTGTTTTCTCCTTTATGATTTCCTAGATCAATTCATCAACATCAGAAAGCTCGATTGCTTTCCGGCTGCCGCTGTGGATCACTCTCTGAAATGCCAGGAACATTTTCAGATCGAAATTTTTGACTTCTTCTGTCATAAGCTCCATCGCCTGTTCCCGCGGAAACGCACTCCGGTACGGGCGGTCGGAGGTCAGCGCGCAATACACATCACAGATGCGTAAGATACGCGCCCCAAACGGAATCTTTTCTCCCGCCAGATTGGCCGGATACCCGGTTCCGTCATAATTTTCATGGTGATACAGAATACTCTCCAGCACAAAATCGGAGTAGCCGCGTCCCTGCAGGAGTTCATAGCCCAGTGTGGAATGGGTCCGCACAAAGCGCATCTCCTCGACGACGAGCGTATCCTGTTCTTCTACGTAATTCTCCAGTACAATCTTTCCGATATCGTGGAGAACGCCCGCTTTTGCAAGCTCATAGCAGATTTCTTTCTCATACCCCAGTTCCCGCGCAAGATCGTAAGCTAAATTGCTCACTTCCATGCCATGGATGAGCTGCTCGGTCAGGGTATAGCGCAGCATGTGAAGCTGCTGACTGGAATTTTCTTTCATTTTGGCAGATACTTCTCCATTCCGATACGCTTTCTCTCGATCATTTCATCGATACGCTCCACGTAGTTTTTCAGATCCTTCACGTTCTCCACCCGCTCAATGCGCTCTCCGTGTTCAAACACGAATTTCGTGGACGCTCCGGCTCCCGCGGCCAGAATGGACTGTTTTTCCTCCATAATGAGGATGTTGTAGATGCCTGCTTTTCCTTCGCGGGAGTAGCCGACATTCTCAAAGTTACCCGCCATATTTTTCTGGCGGTACATGTAATACGGTCCCATCTCCATGCGGTGTGCGCTGTCCATCGTCATTTTCATGATCTCGGCAGAGTTTTCAAACGAGATCTCCTGATATTTGTCTTTGAACAGGTTGAGTCTCGTTGCACGCTTTAACGCAAGGGAATGGACGGTCAGGGAATCCGGATTCAGCGCTTCCACTTTTTCCAACGTATGCGCCACTTTTTCCTTGTCCTCACCCGGCAGACCGACGATCAGATCCATGTTGATGTTGTCAAATCCAAGGGAACGCGCCATGCGGAACTTCTCCTCGATCTCCTCCACGGTATGGTGGCGTCCGATCAGATCCAGCGTTTCCTGGTTCATGGTCTGTGGATTGATCGAAATACGGGTGACCGGGAATTTGCGGATGGCTTTTAAGACCTCCTCATTGATCGTATCCGGCCGTCCTGCCTCCACGGTGAACTCCTGCACCTGCTCCATCGGGAAGAGCTCTGTCACTTTCGTGAGCAGGCGCTCCATCTGTGCCGCATTCAGCGTGGTCGGCGTACCGCCTCCGATGTAGATCGTATCAAGGGTGTAATCCTTCATGTTCTCACTGATAAAGATCAGTTCTTTGATCAGTGCATCGAGATACGGATCTACCATATGCTCCCAGCGGCTTAACACATGGGAGCCGAAGGAACAGTACAGGCAGATGCTCGGACAGAACGGGATGCCGATGTACAGGCTGTAACCGTGTTCGTAGTCGATCGTCTTTAAAATGTCCTTTTCCCGGTTGGCAATCGTGATCGCAAGTGCCGTCTTTTCCGGGCTGGTGTAGTAAGTTTCGCGCATGTATTTCGCAATCTCTACATTTTTTTTACCCTCTTCAAGCATCTTCATCGGAATTTTCGTCGGACGGATGCCGGTGAGATCGCCCCATGGAAGTTCTTTGCCGCTCACTTCGGAAAGCGTGCGGTATACCATCCGTTTCAGGACATTTTTCGTTTCATGGCGGTCTTTTTCATATTCCACCGCCTCACACTGCGAAGCGAGCGTCTCATGTTTCTCGTCTGCAATCGAAAAACAGATCTGATCCGCCTCGTATGTGATCGTATCATAATATGCAAATTCCCCGTCCGGCGCCCCATCCTCTTCGTACCATGAGGTAATCTCACAGCCCGGATAGAATGCCTTGATCAGGGAATACACATCGTATTCAAAATCTTTTCTATTAAAACAAAGGCTGATATTAAGCAAGGGGATTGTACCTCTTTTCATGTTCAATCGTAGTTTCATCGTTGTGGCCCGGATACACGGTCACATCCCCGGGAAGCTCTTTTAACAGGCGCTTGACCGACGCGATCAGCTCTCTGCCGGAGGATGTCGGGAAGTCGTATCTTCCGTAGGACTCGCAGAACAGCGTATCACCGGAAAAAAGTGCTTTCTCTGCCGGAATATAGTAGCAGACACCGCCTGCCGTGTGCCCCGGTGTCGCAAGAACGTGGATTTCAAAATCTGCGAGATGCAGCACATCGCCCTCTTTTACGGTTTTGTCCGCCTGCATTGTGTACGGTTTGCTCCAGAGCCCGGAAAGATTTTCCTTTGGATCCCCCAGCAGGTGCTGCTCTTTTTCATGGACATAGACCGGGATATGGTATTTTTTCCGCAGCGCATCCGCTGCCAGCATATGGTCGAAATGGCCATGGGTCAGCAGAATGGCCTCCGGGTCGCCGTCGATCTCATCGATCTGGCGTTCAATCTCCAGCGGCGAATCGCCCGGGTCCACGATCAGCACCTTCTGGCTGTCCGGATTTTCCACAACGTAGCAGTTTGTCGAGAGCATTCCAAGTGCCCGGTAATTTACCTTTATCATACGCTTTTCTCCTTTTTATCCTCTCGATCTCTGAATATCGATCACGCTCTCCACCTGGCGCACCTTCTCGATGATGCTGTTCAGCTCTTCGTTGTTGTGCACGTCGAACGTCACATCGATGGAAGCCGTTCCCTGCTTGCTCGTTCTCACGTTCATCGCCGCAAGGTCGATCTTCCGCTCGGTAAAGATCTTGGAGATATCCACCAGAAGACCGGTACGGTTGTTTGCGTAAACGCTGATCTCCACGGTATAGAGAGAGCCGCCGTTGTCCTCTGCCTGCCATTCAGCATCAATGAGGCGCGCCCGCTCAGATTCCGGCAGATTCAGGACATTGACACAGTCGGTGCGGTGAATGGTCACGCCGCGTCCTCTTGTGACAAAGCCCACGATCTCATCGCCCGGGATCGGATTGCAGCATTTGGAGAAGCGAACTGCCACATCGTGGATACCGCGCACGACGATGCCGCCCTTGCTCTTTCCAACCGGCAGAACTTTCTCTCCGGATGCCGCCTCGAGCACCTGCTCGTCGGTGATCTCTTTTTTATGCTGCTTTTCGTACGTCTCAATCAGCTTGTTGAGGACCTGGCCCTCTTTTAAGCCGCCGTGGCCGATGGCCGCAAGAACGGAATCCCAGTCGCGGAAGCCGTACTTTCTCATGACAGCCTCTTCGTACATCGGTTTCGTATAGATTCCAAGATTTTTGCCCTTCAGCTTTGCATAGTTGGTGAGCATTTCCTTGCCTTTGACGATGTTGTCCGTCTTGTTCTGCTGGCGGAACCACTGGTTGATGCGGCTCTTTGCCTGGGAACTCTTCGCAATTTTCAGCCAGTCGCGGCTCGGTCCCTTGGAGTTCTGCGAGGTGATGATCTCGACGCGGTCTCCGTTGTGAAGTTCCGTCTCGATCGGCACGAGTTTTCCGTTGACCCTCGCTCCGACCATCTTGTTGCCGACCGCACTATGGACGGAGTAAGCAAAGTCGATGGCACAGGAGCCGACCGGAAGCGTTTTGACATCGCCCGCCGGGCTGAAACAGTAAACATTGTCAGCAAACAGGTCGAGATCGCTCTTTAAGAGGTTCATGAACTCATGGTTGTCCGCCATGTCCTGCTGCCACTCCAGAATCTGGCGCAGCCAGGTCAGTTTTTCCTCTTCCTGCTCCGGTCCCGGTTTCTTGCCGTCGGAGGCCTCTTTGTATTTCCAGTGTGCAGCGATACCGTATTCTGCAATCCGGTGCATCTCATAAGTACGGATCTGAATCTCAAACGGCTGTCCGTTCGGTCCGATCAGGGTTGTATGCAGGGACTGGTAACGGTTTGGCTTCGGCATCGCAATGTAATCTTTGAAACGGCCCGGGATCGGCGTGTACATTTCATGGATGACACCGAGCGCTGCATAGCAGTCTTTGACGGATTCCACGATGATGCGGACCGCAAAGAGGTCATAGATCTGATCCAGCGTCTTGTGCTGGTTGACCATCTTTTTGTAGATGCTGAAAAAGTGCTTGATTCGTCCGTTGACATCTGCCTCAATGCCGGCCTGGTGGATATGACGGGTCACCTCTTTTACGATCGCATCGACAAACTCCTGCCGCTGCTCCCGCTTCATGCTGACCTTCTGCACCAGTTCATAGTACGCATCCGGCTCCAGATATTTCAGAGAAAGGTCATCGAGTTCGACCTTGATCTTGGAAATACCGAGGCGCTGTGCGATCGGGGCATAGATATCCATCGTCTCACGCGCTTTTTTCTTCTGCGTCTCCGGCGACCAGTACTGTGCGGTCCGCATGTTGTGCAGACGGTCCGCCAGTTTTACCAGAATAACGCGGATATCCTTTGCCATCGCAAGGAACATCTTTCTCAGGTTTTCTGCCTGCTCCTCGACCTTATCCGCAGAATATTTCAGCTGTGCCAGCTTCGTGACACCGCTTACAATCAGGGACACCTCCGGGCCGAACTCCTCGGTCAGCTCTTCTTCGGTCATGACGGTATCTTCGACAACGTCGTGCAGAAGGCCTGCCGCGATCGACTCCTTGTCGAGCTCCAGATCTGCCAGGATAATTGCCACACAGAGCGGATGGATGATGTACGGTTCCCCGCTCTTTCTTTTCTGGTCCTTATGTGCATCCGCTGCCACGCGGTATGCTTTTTCGATCAGGGAAATATCGTCCGATGGATGATATTTTTTCACAGAAGCGATCAATTCCCCGTATAATTCCTCCGGACTTGTAAAATCGTCCGTCTTGCGGATTCTGGCTTCTGCCGCCGCCACATCCTTCTTTAATTCTTCTTCACTGATTCTTTTCTCTTCTTCCATATGTATCCTCCGCTCTCATGATTAACCCCTGCGTTTCGTTGGATACGTTATTTGCCATCGTAACGGATGACAGATTTTACATCATATTTTGCCAGTTTTTCGCGTCCTTTTAAGCCGGCAAGCTCCATCAGGAACACGATTCTGGTTACTTCGCCGCCGAGGCGCTCGATCATTTTTGCACAGGCTTCCACGGTACCGCCGGTTGCAATCAGGTCGTCGATGATGACTACCTTCTGGCCCGGTTTGATGGAGTCTTTGTGCATCTCGATCGTTGCGCTGCCGTACTCCAGGTCATAGCTCTCCTCGACGGTCTCCAGAGGAAGTTTTCCTTTTTTACGGATCGGCACGAACGGTTTGTGCAGATTGTAAGCAATCGGCATACCGAAAATGAAGCCGCGGGACTCGGTTCCGCAGATTACATCACAGTCTACTTCTTCTACAAAATGCTGCATCTCATCTATGGCAAGCTGCAGTCCGTCTGCGTCCTGCAGGATACTCGTTACATCTCTGAAAATAATACCCGGTTCCGGGAAATCCGGAATACTTCTTACGTAATCCTCTACTTTTTTCATAAAATATTCCTCCGTTTCGTCAAGGTTTGACAATTCACCTTACAGTATAGCATCAATATTCTTCTGCGTCAATTTCGTTTCCGATAGAAAACAGGGCAGAAAAATCAGGTATTTGCGGCTTTTCTGCATCTTTAAAAATAACTCTGGATATTGATCTGTAATTTGTCGCGTCCGTTCCACGTATCGATCGACGGATAGTACGCTACCGAGAGGGCCGGATGTGCATCCACGTATGCGGCGAACGCTTCTCCCTCGCCGAAATAGACACCATCCATCTGGTATCCGCCCGCATCGGCAAGCTGTACTTTCACCACGTTTCTATTCTTTCCAAAAATGCGGTAATTTAATACAGTCAGTCCTTTCTGTGCGAACAGCGGTTTCGTGTTGCCTTTTCCGAACGGCTCCAAGAGACTTAACTGGCGGATCAGATTTTTGGTGATGTAGGTGATCGGCATCGGCACATCGATCACGACTTTTTCGACGAAATCCTCTTCCGTCAGCGTGGAATTATCGTTCAGTGCCCGGCGGAACGGTTCGATCATCTCCTCTCCTGCGAGGGAAAGGCCCGCAGCCATCGGGTGGCCGCCGAATTTCGTCATCAGTTCTTTGCATTTGCAGAGCTCCTCATACATCGAATACGCTTCGATCGAGCGGCCGGAGCCCTTGACGCCCTCCTCACTTCTGGTGAGTACGAAGGATGGTTTGTGGAAGTGCTCCCGCAGGCGACCTGCGATGATTCCGGCAAGGCTCTCGTGGCAGTCCGGCAGATAGACGACGAGGACTTTGTCGTTCTGCAGCGGGGAGGTTTCCACGAGCTCGATTGCTTTCGCCTCACCCTGGCGCGTCAGCTCTTTGCGGCTTTCATTCAGGTCTTTCAAGTCCCCGGCAAGCTTTGCGGCCTCCTCACGTGTCTTTGCGCAGAGCAGTTTTAACGAATGCTCCGCCGTGTCAAGCCGTCCCGATGCGTTGATGCACGGGCCGAGAACGAAGCCGATGTGATACGGTGTCACGTTTTCCGCCTCGATGCCCTGCACACGGATCAGCTCCTGCAGGCCGAGGTTCTGCGTTTTATGGAGCGCCCGAAGGCCGGCTTTTACAAAAATCCGGTTTTCTCCCTGCAGATCCATCACATCACCGATCGTCGCAATGGCGACAAATTCCAGAAAGCGGAAGCTGTGCTCCTTTGGAATACCTGCTTTTGCCTCCATCGTCTGGATCAGTTTCCATGCGACGGCCGCACCGCAGAGGCCCGGAAACGGATAGGAACAATCTTTCTGTTTCGGATTGACAACCGCGTCCGCCGGCGGCAGGATGTAGCGGCGTTCTCCGTTTTCATCCTCCTCAAACGGAACCTCGTGGTGGTCCGTCACAACAACCGTCATGCCGAGCTCTTTTGCCAGACGGATCTGACTGCCCGCCGCGATGCCGTTGTCACAGGTGACGATCGTGTCCCGCCCCTCATCCGCGGCAAACTGCACAAGATGCTCATTTAAGCCGTATCCGTCTGCAATCCGGTCCGGGATACGCACATCCACATCGGCACCGAGATCTTTTAAGCCGGTCAGCAGAATATACGTTGCCGTAACACCGTCGATGTCGTAGTCCCCGATGATGCGGATCGGCTTTTTCTCCCGGATTTTTTCTGCGATCAGATCTGCCGCGCGCTCCATATCCTTCATCAGCAGCGGATCGTGGAGCTGCTCCAGATCACCGAAGAGATACTCTTCGATCTCTTTCTCCCCGGTCACATCCCGGTTCCGGATCAGGCGGGCAATGACGGGATCGATGCCGAACCGGTCCGCAATTGCCTGGAAATCGGCGCGTTTTGCCGAAACTACCCAGCGTTCTTTCTTCATATATTCTCCTCTTTCCTGTTAGCAGGAAACGCCGGACTTTTCCGGTCCGGCGTTTCTCTTTTTATGGTTTTTGCTGCTTTTATTTATTTTTTGTCTTATTCTGTACTGCTTTGGACGGCACATATTTGTTTTTTCCAACGTGCTTCATCACATACCACAGGGCACCTGTGATGCAGACAGAAGTGTAAGCTCCGCATACGATACCAACCATCAGAGGTGCTGCAAAGTCGCGGATGGAAGAAACTCCCATCACGAACAGAACAAAGATGGTGATAAAGGTGGTGAGGGAACTGTAAATGCTCCGGGTCAGGGTGTCCGTGATGCAGCGGTCAACCAGAGACTCGATCGGCTCTCTCTTTAACTCCGGCAGATTCTCACGGATACGGTCGAAGATGACGATCGTACTGTTGATGGAATAGCCGAGGATCGTCAGCATACACGCGATAAAGGTGCTGCCGACCGAAATACGGGATACCACATAGAATCCGAATACAATGGCGATATCGTGCATCAGTGCAAGGATGGCACTCGATGCAAAACGGATGTCGCGGAAACGGATCCAGATGTACAGCAGCATGCAGACTACAGCGATGATAACTGCTTTCATTGCATTCTGGCTCATCTCTTTACTTACAGTAGAAGAAATGTTGTCGAAAGTGATTTCAGAAGTATCGACACCGAAATTGTCTGCCATTGCCTGGTAAACCTGCTCACGCTCTTCCAGAGTCAGAGAACGTGTTTTGATGATGACATTGTTGCCTCCGACAACCTTTGTCATCTGAATATTGGAATCTTTTGTCACGCCTTCCACAACCGGCTCTACCTCTTTGTCCAGCTCTTCGATGGAGTAATCCTCGTTGAACGGAACGTTGATGGAAGTACCGCCCTTGAAGTCAAGGCCGAAGTTCAGTGCGCTTCCCTTTGTCTGATGCATGAAAATCATGCTGGCCGGAACGGCAAGCAGCAGAATGCAGGAGATCGTGAAGAAGATCTTTCTCTTTTCCACAAATGGAAATCCCTTGCGCTCTTTCTTGGTTCCGTAGTATTTCGCATCCTTCAGTCCCATACCGTACAGGCTGTTGACCAGCAGTCTGGAAACAACCATGGCGCTGAACATGGAAAGAACAATACCAAGAGCAAGTGTCATGGCGAATCCGCGGACACTTCCGCTTGCGAGTGCATACAGAACGGCTGCTGCAATCAGAGTCGTTACGTTTCCGTCCAGGATGGCGGAAGCTGCCTTCTTGAATCCGTCGCGGATTGCTGCATGAACCGTCTTTCCGGCACCGATCTCCTCCTCGATACGGGCGTAGATGATAACGTTCGCATCGACTGCCATACCGATCGACAGGATAACACCAGCGATACCAGGCAGAGTCAGGGTCAGGTCAAATGCATTTAAAGAAATCAGGTTCAGCTCAACGTAAATGAGCAGTGCCCATCCGGCTGCAATACCAGGCAGGCGGTATACAACTGCAAGGAAGATGATGATCAGGATAATGCCGATCGCTCCTGCTTTCACGCTGGTGGAAACAGCTGCAGATCCAAGCTGTGCTCCAACGACGCTGGAGTTGATCTCCTCAAGTTTCAGGGAAAGGGAACCGATACGGAGGGTGGATGCCAGGCTGGTTGCTTCATCCCAGTCCATGTTTCCGCCGGAGATGACTGCAGTACCATCGGAAATCACAGCGTTTACACTCGGTACACTGACGAATTTCTCATCATAGTAGATACCGATGCTCTTTCCTGCGCTGTAGGCTTCCTGGGTTGCGTCTGCAAATTTCTGTTTTCCTTCGTCGGTCATTTTCAGCTGAACGACGCTCTCGGTTGCTTTTGTGGTGGAGTTCTGCTGATGCATGGCTTCTGCGCTCTCCACATCTTTACCAGTCAGAACGACGGAGCCGTCCTCCTCGAGCTCTTCGATAGTTTTTCCGTTCAGAACGTACTCGCCGGTCGAGCTGTCGTAGGTGTAGTTTTCTGTTCCGTCATCGTTGGTCTGTTTGATGAAATACAGGCTTCCCGGTTTACCCATCTCTTCCAGAATGGTGGTTGCATCGGTTGCACCCGGGATTTCAATGGTGATACGGTTGTCGCCCTGCAGATATACCTGTGCCTCTTCGCTGTACTGCTGCGCACGCTGTTCCAGCTTGTAGCGGGTATCTGACATTTCTTCGTCTGTCGGGTTGTCCTTTACGGCCTGATAGGTAATGCTGACACCGCCGGACAGATCCAGACCCAGGTTGATGTTCTTCATCGAACCGGTTCCGGTAGGACCCCATCCTTTGATCATCGTCCATCCAAGAAGCACTGTTACAATGGCTGCCAGGACGAGTGCGATGATACTCTGTTTCTTCTTCATCATGTCGCGATTTTCCTCTTTTCTTTAATCTTCGGCCAGAGCTGCCTTTATCATCAATGCACACTCGATCCGTTTCTGCTGCATCTTGCATCCGATCTCGTAAACATCGTTGATCTTACCTGTGAAATTGTAGGAGTTTGCCGCGCATCCGCCGCTGCAGTAGAACCGTGCAAAGCACTGGCTGCACTCCTTCTTGGAATAAACGTTGCATTTCTTGAATTCGTTGACCGTTTCTGTCTTTTTCACGCCTTCGTAAACATTTCCAAGGCAGAAATCTTCCTGTCCTACGAACTGGTGGCACGGATAGAAATCGCCCCACGGTGTTACCGCAAGGTACTCGGTTCCGGAACCGCAGCCGGAAAGACGTTTATAAACACATGGTCCGCCGGTCAGATCGATCATGAAATGGAAGAAATTGAAGCCTCTTCCTTCTTTTTCTCTCTTGATCATCTCTCTTGCCAGAATGTCGTACTGTTCGAAAATCACCGGAAGGTCTTCCTCGCGGATCGCGTAATCCTCGGTCGGAGGTGCTACAACAGGCTCAACCGAGATCTGTTTGAAGCCGAGGTCTGCCAGATGGAGGACGTCGGCAGCAAAGTCTGTGTTGTAATGCGTGAAGGTTCCGCGCACATAGTATTTGTCCTGATGACGGAGTTCAGCGAATTTCTGGAATTTCGGCACGATCAGATCGTAGCTTCCGGCACCTTTGCGGAACGGACGCATGTGATCGTGAACTTCTTTTCTTCCGTCGATACTTAATACGACGTTGCCCATCTCCTTATTGCAGAACTCCATGACCTCGTCGTTTAAGAGAACACCGTTGGTGGTCAGGGTGAAACGGAAGTTCTTGTTATGTAACTTCTCCTGTTCTCTTCCGTAGGCTACGAGCTGTTTTACAACATCCCAGTTCATCAGCGGTTCACCGCCGAAGAAATCTACCTCGAGGTTTCTTCTGCTGCCGGAGTTTGCGATCAGGAAATCAAGCGCTTTTTTGCCGACTTCCAGGGACATCAGTGCACGTCTTCCGTGGTACTCGCCCTCTTCTGCGAAGCAGTAACGACAGGCAAGATTGCAGTCGTGTGCGATATGGAGGCAGAGTGCTTTTACGACGGTCGGACGGTTGGAAAACTGATCGATTGCGTTTTCGTAGATATCTTTGGTAAAGAGCATGCCGTTGTCTGCAAGTTCCTGAATTTCTTCTCTGGCTTCGGTGATGTCCTGCTCGGCGTATTTACTGCTAAGCGCCTCTGCTGTCTCTTCTGCATTTTTTCCTTCGTTCATGCAGGAAAGCACATCGTATACGCAGTCATCCACAACATGGACGGAGCCGCTGTTGACGTCCAGCACCATGTTGAAGCCATTGCTTTTATATAAATGTATCACTGTGGTATTCCTTTCTATAACTCTCTCTTTTTTTAATATGCCTGGCAAAAAGAATGTTCCCAAATCCGGCGAAACCGGTTCTGGGAACACCTTTTACTCGTCCTTATGGATTACTTTTACTTATGCTCGCAGCTCTGGTTGCCTACGGTGCAAGAAGTCTTACATGCGGACTGGCAGGATGTCTGGCACTCACCGCATCCACCTTTTTTTACAGTGTTCTGTAAGCTTTTTGTATTTAAAGTTTTGATGTGTTTCATGGCACATTCCTCCTTCATTGTAGTTGACGCGCGACTTTTTTATAGTCTTCGGCCATTAGCTCTTCCCATTATAGCATAGGTTTTTCAAATTTAAAAGTCTGTTTTTTGAAAAAATGTTCTGTTTTGTCCGCTTTTATCTGCCGTGTGCCGTCATTCCGCCTGCCATTCCGCCGACGGCACAGACTGCTGCCGCCCACAGAAGTCTTCCGGCTCCGGCAAATCCGCCCGGCAGGAAGACTGCGGAGACGATGATCAGAATGGCAAAATACACGATTCCAAAGCAGATGCCCCAGAGAAACCGCCGTTTTCCCGCCATGTTTCCTGCCATTCTTCCGCCGGAAAAGCTTGATGCCAGATAGATCACCACAATGCCCGCCTGCACCCAGCTTTCCTTCCAGGAAAATTTCCAGAGCAGGAAAGACAGCAGCAAAAGAAGAAGCACCGAGATCAGATAGGAAACGAGAAGAGCCTTCAGCCAGCCGATCCCGCTGCCCGCACCCACCGCCCATGTTTTCTTTTCTTCCATAAGAAAAAGCCCTCCCATACTGTAAATGTATGGAATGGCTTTTTCGGATATGCCTGTTTCTTTATTCTTCGTCAAACGGATGATTCTTTTTGAATTCCAGCCATGCGGCCATGCTCTTTGCGCGTTTCGCCTGCATCTGAAGGAATGCCATGCAGAACATAACGGCTGCAGAAAGTGCGGAGCTGATCGCCAGCGGAAGCACCAGCGTCTCATCGCCGGTGTTGACCGGGATGCTGCGGATGCTTGCAGTGGTCTGTGTCTTCTTCTGCGGAATCTTTGTGCTTCCGGTATTGGAATTGGAAGAGCTGTTGTTACTGCTGCTCTTCGACGGTGTGGCTGTCGGAGTCGGAGTGGATGTCTTATTCGTTCCGTAGTTGTCCGGTCCTACAAGGATCGTTCCTGCGGCACGCAGCGTACTTACGTCATCGGCTGCACTTGCTGTCATTTCACCGGCACTCAGGTTGGATTTCTGCTCTGCAGCTGCAAGCAGTTCATGTTCGCCTTCGTCCGCCGTCTCAGCTTCTGCTGTTTCCGTCTGCTCCTCTGATACAACGCTTCCGGACAGACTTACTGCCATCGGCTGGATTAAAAGAGAGACATCGGAGATCAGATAGCCGTCTTCTGTGCTGTCCGTACCGGATGGATTGGAAATTTCATCGAAATTTTTTACGGTTTCGTTTTCTTTCTGAATTTCATCTTTTACAAGGTCACCCAGATTTTCATCCTGTTTCCACTGGTCCGATGATGCATCCTTTCCCGTTCCGTTCTGGTTATCCTGGTTTGTATCGTCCTGGTTTGTGTCATCTGCTGCAGGATCGTCTTTTGCTGTATCATCCGGGGCAGGTGTCACGGTTGGATCTTCTGCCGGAGTTTCCGGATTATCCGGATTTTCACTGTCATCGGTATTCTCGCCCGGTGCTGTCGTCGGAGTTACTTCCGGCGTTACGGTCGGTTCCGCATCCGGTGTCGGAGCTGCCGTTGGTGTATCCCCTGTATTTTCTCCGTTGTCCGCATCCGGTGTCGGAGTTGCCGTTGGTTCCTCCGCCGGCGTTACGGTCGGCTCTGCGTCCGGCGTTTCCGTCGGTTCTACCGTTGGCTCTGCGTCTGGGGTCACCGTTGGTTCTGCGGTCGGCTCTGCATCCGGCGTTTCCGTCGGACCCGAAGTTGGTGTTACGGTATCTTCTGCCGCATCCGGTGCCGGAGACTCGCCTGGCGCAAGCGTTGGTGTTTCCGAAACCGTTTCTTTTGCTTTTTCTGCTGCCAGAACAGCCTCATATCCGGCTTCTGTCACCACGATTTCATCTGCCGCAAAAACGGTATCTGTTACTCTTCCCCAGAAGTCTGTTTTCTGCTGTTTCTTTCGATACGTTTCCAGCTCTTTTTCATCCATTCCGACGAATACCAGATATTTTTCTGCTGCTTCCTCCGCTGCCGTTTTGCTGGTATCTGCAGTAGTGTTTTTTTCGGTTGTTTTCCCGTCCGCCTGCAGTTCTGCCGCTGCAGCTGCAAGAAGCTCCTGTGCTTTTTCCACGGTTTTTACTGCTGTCTCTGCCGTTGTACCGTCTGCCGTATCATCGCCGGTTTTCAGATTCACATAAACGGCTGCCCGTTTTGTCTTTGTCTCTGTACCGTTCTCCGTTCCGGAGACAGTTTCGTTCTGTACTGCGCTTTTTTCCGTTCCTGCCGATGCGCTGGCACGGAGCGGAATTGCATCGGAAAATACCAGTGTGCCCGCAAGGACAGCACCCATCACTTTCCATGCCTGTTTTTTCTTCATTGCGTTTCTCCTTATGTTCTCTTGATCTATCCTAAAAAAATCTGTCTTTTTGTGTCATAATTTCGCATTACAGCATTATAGCACAAGAAAGAATCCCGCGCAAGGCTGAAGTCGCCTTGAAACGCGGGATTCGTTACAGTTCACAGGTTCCTTGCGAACTGTAACATTCGCAGCCCTCATTGAAAGTTTTGCTTCGCAAAAGGAGGGCTGCTCACACCTGAATCACTTTCTTACGCAGTGAAACAGCAAGTGTTTCACTGCTGGGTGAACAGTAACGCGGGATTCTCATCTGCTTTTATCGCTTTTTAGTTTGTTTCCATTCTCGTTGTCGTAAGCTGATCCGGGGATAAATTCAGGATTTCCATAAACTCATCACCTGTGATCGTCTCTTTCTCATACAGATATTTTGCCAGCTCGTGGAGTTTCGGCATGTTATCTTTTAAGAGCTGCTCTGCTTTGTCGTACTGTTTTCTGACTGCTGCAACAACCTTCTCATCAATCTGTGCTGCTGTCGATTCGGAGCATGCCAGGGAAGTGTCGCCGCCGAGGTACTGGTTCGTTACCGTCTCAAATGCAACCATACCAAATTCCTCGTTCATACCGAAGCGGGTGATCATGGATCTTGCCACCTTCGTTGCCTGCTCGATATCGTTCGAAGCACCTGTCGTGATGGAATGGAACACCAGATCCTCTGCCACACGGCCGCCGGTCAGCGTTGCAATCTTGTTTTCCAGCTCTTCGCGGCTCATCAGGTTGTGCTCATCTTCATCCACCTGCATCGTATAGCCGAGGGCGCCGGACGTACGCGGGATAATGGTGATCTTCGTAACCGGAGCGGAATGGCTCTGCAGTGCTGCGACGAGTGCATGGCCGACCTCGTGGTAGGAAACGATCAGTTTCTCTTTGTCGGTCATGATCTTATTCTTCTTCTGGTATCCGGCGATGACAACCTCAACGCTCTCCTCCAGATCCGCCTGGGTGACAAATTTTCTTCCATCACGGACGGCACGGAGTGCTGCCTCGTTAATCATATTGGCAAGTTCTGCACCAGAAGCACCGGATGCCATACGTGCGATCGCATTGTAATCGACATTGTCGCCCACGCGGATGTTTTTCGCATGGACTTTCAGGATTTCCTCACGGCCTTTTAAGTCAGGCAGTTCAACCGGCACACGGCGGTCGAAACGGCCCGGACGAAGAAGTGCCGGGTCCAGGGAATCCGGACGGTTCGTCGCTGCCAGAATGACAACGCCTTTCTTTCCATCGAATCCATCCATCTCGGCAAGCAGCTGGTTCAGGGTCTGCTCACGCTCGTCGTTTCCGGAGAATCCGCCGCCGTCACGTTTTTTGCCGACGGTATCGATCTCATCGATAAAGACGATACACGGTGCTTTCTCGTTTGCCTGCTGGAACAGGTCACGCACCTTTGCAGCTCCCATGCCGACGAACATCTCGACGAACTCGGAGCCGGAAATGGAGAAGAACGGAACATTTGCCTCTCCGGCTACTGCCTTTGCAAGCAGCGTTTTACCGGTTCCTGGAGGGCCGACAAGCAGTGCTCCTTTCGGCATTTTTGCACCAATTTCTTCATATTTTTTTGGATTATGCAGGAAATCAACAATCTCCTGTAAAATTTCTTTTGCCTCATCCTCTCCGGCAACATCTGCAAATTTAATGCCGGTTTCGGACTGTACATAAACCTTGGCGTTGCTCTTTCCAAAGCTCATCGCATTTCCCATGCCGCCCATCATCTTACTCGTCATGCGTTTCATCAGCCACTGTCCGAGCGCAACCATCACAACGATCGGTATTACCCATGTTAAAAGAAATTCCATGAGCGGCGACATCTGCTCTATGATCGGCGTTCCAAATTCGGTAATACCTGCCTCATATAAACGGTCTACCAGCTTGTAATCATTCATCACACCCGTCTTATAATAATTCGCCGGGCTTGATTTGTCGCTGAAAATAATCTCATTTGACTGGATCTGGACTTCGCTGATTTCGTTGTTATCTACCATCTGCAAAAATTTTCCGTAATCAACTTCTGTTACCTTTGGCTCGAGAAGTCTCGGGAAAAGCAGAAGATTTAACAGCAGAATGACGATCAGCGCAACCACATAATAAAAAATTATGGGTTTTTTCGGTTTCTGCACCTGCTTCATCTGTATCCCCTCCTGTTTCTTGATTTTCTTTCTTTTTTAGTAGCATAAACTTTTCTTTCGCTAAAATCAATCAAATTCTGACATTTCATGAAACTTTTATACTTTTTTATATTTTCGCTATAAAAAGGTAAGTTTCTTGCTTTTCCATCTGTTTTCGGCTATACTTGCGAAAGACTGGGAAAGTCTCTTTTTGAAATTTTGCCCCGAAATGACGGGGTTCATTCGATAAAAAAGCTATAGAAACGGAGGTTTTGTGTATGGGACACAGGTTTACATATGTGGTTTCGCCGGAGGAGGAACGGGAAAATCTGACTGTGGAATGGTTTCTCCGCCGGCATGGATATTCGCGCCATATTATTACGGGCTTAAAACGCACAGAGGACGGCATTTTCCGAAACGGCGTCCGCGCCTGGACGAGCCAGGCCGTGCACGCCGGGGATGTGATCGAAACGCACCTTGTCGAAACAGAACCCTCCGACGGAATTCTGCCGCGGCCGGTTCCGTTTTCGGTTGTGTATGAGGATGACGACATCCTCGTTGTGGATAAACCCGCTGATACGCCGATTCATCCGTCGATTGGAAATTATGAAAATACGCTGGCAAACGGCATTGCATGGTATTTTGAACAGAAAGGTGAACCCTTCGTCTACCGCTGTATCAACCGCCTCGACCGCGACACCACCGGCCTTATCGTGCTCGCCAAGCACGCCTTAAGCGCCGCCGTTCTCTCCCAGGCCATGCGCTCCCGCGAAATCCACCGCACGTATCAGGCCTTCGCCCTCGGCGAAACCGCTGCATCCGGCACCATCGACGCCCCGATCGCCCGCCTCAACGGCTCCCTCATCCAGCGCACCGTCGACTTTGCCTCCGGCGAGCGCTCCGTAACCCATTACCGCACCCTCGCGCACTGCTCCGTTTTCTCCCACCTCGAACTCAACCTCGAAACCGGCCGCACCCACCAGATCCGCGTCCACATGGCTTACATCGGCCATCCGCTGCTCGGCGATACCCTCTATAACAAAACTCCCGGCACTTTCCCCCGCCAGGCACTTCACTCTGCATCGCTCTCCTTCGTCCATCCGATCACCGGAGAACCCTTAACCTTCCACGCACCACTGCCGGAAGATATGCAAAACCTGCTGACATAAACCAACCCCCGTGAGTTGCCGCTCACGGGGGTTTTGTTGTCCCTGATGGAACTGTCATGTCTTTTTGCCGGTGACATTATATCATACACAAAATTTAGTTTCAATCATCATTTTCATACAGTTCTGATTCTTGGTACTTCATCGATATGCAAATATTTGCTGATGCATTTCACAATCACATCATGATCCGAAACCTGTCCCATGCCGGACACTGCTACGGTTGCCACAACGCCGACTTCTTCCACGCAGATCGGAAAACCTCCGCCCAGCATTGCGTATTCCTTCGGGTCCAGTACCATCTGTTTTACGCTCTCCGGCGCATTCGTCGCTGCCATGTAAAGCTGCAGCGAACTCCGCTCCGTCAGAAGCACCGAATTGCTCTTCCGTCTCATCAGCTCCACATTGTGCGGCGTAATGCCGTTATCGCAATACTGGAATACAACTTCCCCGTTGCTTCTGCGGATCATGATGCCAACCTGTGCTCCGCGCCGTCTTGCCTCCATCAGGATCATCGTTCCCAGTTCCCATGCGTCTGCATTTGTAAAATGCGTAAACTGCAGAATATCCTCCTGCATATCGAGCACTTTCATCAGTTCATCCATTGTCATTGTCATACTTTTGCCCCGTCCTTTCTGCCATTTTATATTTTTTTAGCTTTTCGCCCCTCGTTTTCTGACTTTCAGTTTATCATTTTCCCAAATTCAAGTCAAGCCAGCCACCCCCGGCATTGGCTAACACGATATCACCGAAAAGCAAAAATTCCACGCCGCAGAAGTTCCCTCCCACAGCATGGAATTTCTCATTTTTATTTTTCTACCATAATACACTTCCGCGGGCAGTTCTCCGCGCAGAGGCCGCAGCCCGTACATTTTGCCGGGTCGATCTCCGCGCGCTGGTCCACAACGTGAATTGCATCCGACGGGCAGTTCTTCTCGCACTTCTTACATCCGATACAGCCGATCTCACACGCTGCCATCACCGCCTTGCCCTTCTCGGTTGAGCGGCATTTCACCGTGATCTTCTGCTCATACGGAATCAGGTCGATCAGATTTCTCGGACAGGCCTTCACGCAGGCACCGCATGCCTTGCACGCTTCGCCGTCCACAACGGCAATGCCGTTTTCAATATGGATCGCATCAAACTTACATGCCTTCACGCAGTTTCCAAAACCAAGACATCCGTTTCCGCAGCTCTTCGGACCGCCGCCCGGTACAAAACCGGCGTAGGAGCAGTCCCTTGCACCCGTGTATTCATACTTGTTCTTTGCCACGTCACACGTACCGGCGCACCGTACCACTGCTTTTTTGCGCTCCTGTACATCGGCTTTTTGTCCCATGATAGCTCCGACGGCCGCTGCAACCGGCGCTCCGCCGACCGGACAGACAGAAACCGGGGCTTCACCCTTTACCACTGCAGCCGCCGCTCCGTCACAGCCCGGGTAACCGCAGCCGCCGCAGTTGTTGCCCGGCAGCGCTTCACGGACCTTCGTCTCGCGCTCGTCCACTTCCACATAAAACTTCTTTCCGGCAATTCCAAGGAGAATACCAATCAAAAGGCCGGTTCCACCCACCATCAGGGTGGCTGCTAAAATACCATTCATCTCTTCATCCCTCCTAGATCATTCCGGAAAATCCCATAAATGCCATTGACATCAGCATAGCCGTAAGAAGAACGATCGGCATTCCTTTGAATGACTCCGGGATATCGTTGTACTCCATCTTTTCCCGCAGGCCAGCCATCAGCACCATGGCAATCGTAAAGCCAATTGCGGTTGCCAGACCGTAAACCGTACCCTGCAGAATCGTGTAATCCTTCTGTACGTTGATGAGTGCCACACCGAGTACCGCGCAGTTTGTTGTAATCAGCGGAAGGTAAACGCCGAGCGCTCGGTACAGAGATGGAATCGTCTTTTTCAGGAACATCTCAACGAGCTGTACCAGCGCCGCGATGACAAGAATAAAAACGATCGTTTTCAGATAATCAAGTTCTGCCGGTGCCAGGATAAATTTGTAAATCAGACTTGTCACAAATGAAGAAATCGTGAGGACAAAAATAACCGCTCCGCCCATGCCGGCCGCCGTATCCATCTTTTTGGAAACACCGAGGAAAGCACAGATGCCGAGGAACTGGCTTAAGACAACGTTGTTCACCAGCGCCGCACCGATCGCAATTAAAATCAGTTCTTTCATTTCGCTTCCTCCTTTCCTTTCACAGCCTGGCAGTATGCCTTATTGGCGCACGCCATACAGCCGGTCTCTTCTGCCGGGACTGCCGGTTTTCCGGTTTTCTCTGACTTCTGGCGTTTGATGCGGTTCTGCACCGCAACGAGCATTGCCAGCACAAGGAATGCACCCGGCGCCATGATGAAGATGTTGACCGGCTCGTAAGCACTCGGCATTACCTGGATACCGAACAGGGTTCCGGCTCCGATCAGCTCACGGAACATACCGATCAGGGTCAGGCCGACGGTAAATCCAAGGCCCATGCCGATACCATCAAATAAAGACGGGATCGGACCATGTTTTCCAGCATATGCCTCGGCGCGTCCCAGGATGATACAGTTTACAACGATCAGCGGGATGTAGATGCCAAGGGCGGAATAGAGTGCCGGAATAAAACCTTCCATCAAAAATTCCACGATGGTTACAAACGATGCCACAACAACGATGTATGCTGGCATACGCACGCCGTCCGGGATGATTTTCCGAAGCAGGGAAATCATCAGGTTGGAGGCGGTCAGGATAACCATCGTCGCAAGGCCCATGCCGATACCGTTCTTTGCAGAAGTGGTAACCGCAAGCGTCGGACACATACCCAGCATCATGACGAAGGTCGGGTTTTCTTTTATGATACCATTATAAAGCCGTTCCAGCGGCGTATCTTTTCTCATGAGTTCCCTCCCTCTCCGGAAAGCAGACCGGATTCGTTGCAGTAGTTAAAACAGCAGATTCCTGCATTGACACCGTTTGTTACAGCGTTCGTTGTCAGAGTTGCTCCGCTCAGCGCATCGATTTCATCATCCGCGGATGCGCCGGATTTTGTGTAGGAGAATGCTTCTACGTTTTTATCCTTGAACTGATTCTTGAAATCGTCTGTGTCGGCACGCATACCAAGGCCGGCCGTCTCGGAAAGTGACAGGAAAGAGATTCCTTTTGTCGTTCCGTCCGATGCAATTCCCATCGAGAACTGCATGCCGCCGCCATAGCCTTCGGTTGTGGAGATGATCTCAACCAGGCCGATCGTTGCGCCGGATGCGTCTTTTGCAAGCAGCAGTTCGTCAATCGTCTGTGCTTCAAAACCGTGGCCGATCAGTGCTGCCGTAAGTTCTGCCTGTTCTGCATCGCTCATCGTTACTTCTTCAAAGGAAGCTGCCTCAGGGAATACGTTCTGGCAGGATTCCTGTTTTTCTTTTTCCTGCTGTTTCTGGATCGGCTCTAAGGTTACCTGATGTGCCGCCCCGAGAAGCAGTCCGGCAATCAGCGTGATCGCCGCAAGAATCAGTGCATTTTTTATAATTTTGTTCATGCTTTTTTCTTGCCTCCTCTTCCGAATCCAACCGGCACGGTCACACGCTCAATGAGCGGAACCAGAAGGTTGGTAAAGATGATGGCATAGGAAACGCCCTCTGCCGAATTTCCAAAGATACGGAATACGCCGGTCAGAAGACCTAAAATGACCGCATAGATATACTGTCCCTTCTTTGTGATCGGGCGGGTAACGTAATCGGTTGCCATGAACCATGCGCCGAGCATCAGACCGCCGCCCAAAAGATGCGCGCCAAGGAAGTTGATATCAAAACCGTGGCCGCCGAAAAGCAAGGCGAACAAAAGCTCTGTTCCGATGTAGATGAGCGGAATATTGAGGTCAATCACATGAATGCAGACAAGGAAAATGCCGCCAATCAGAAGGGCCAGTGCGGAAGTCTCACCGATCGTTCCGGCCGTATTTCCAAGGAACATGGACAGCAGATTCACCTGCTCTCCTGCTTTTGCTGCGGCGAGCGGTGTCGCACCTGATACGGTATCCACGAGGTGTGCGGCTGCCGGGGCAGCGAAGTTGGTCATATGACCCGGGAAGGAAATCAAAAGGAAGCATCTTCCTGCAAGCGCCGGGTTCATAATGTTCTGGCCAAGACCGCCGAAAAGCTGTTTTACGACGAGAATTGCAAACACACCGCCGATCACCGGCATCCAAAGAGGCGCCTGCACCGGCATGTTCATGGCCAGCAGAAGGCCGGTTACCAGTGCACTGCCGTCGGCAATCGTCACCGGTTTCTTCATTCCTTTTTCATACAGATATTCCGTCAGGGGACAGACTGCCATCGAAATCGCAATCAAAAGCAGTGCCCGAAGGCCGAAATTCCAGACTCCCACGCAGGCTGCCGGGGCAAGGGCAAGCAGGACGGCAAACATGATTTTGTCTGTCGTCACCTTGGACCGCGCGTGTGGGGAAGATGATACGTGTAATAATCCATTCATATGTAAGATCCCCCTATTTCTTCTTTCTCTTTGCCAGAAGCACTTTACGCATCGAGCTGATTTCCTGCGTCAGCGGACGTCTTGCCGGGCAGATAAAGGAACAACAGCCACATTCACAGCACTCCATTCCGCCGTATTTCAGGAACTTCTCTTCCTCTCCGTGCTCCGCAAAAACGGAAAGGCGGGCCGGAAGAATCTGACCCGGACAGACGGAAACGCAGCGTCCGCAGTTGATGCAGGCAGATGGTGCCAGCGCAGATACTTCATCCTCCGTAAGGCAGGTCAGTGCAGATGTTGTCTTGGTAACAGGAACCTCCATTGTAAACAGGGCTTTTCCCATCATCGGACCGCCGCAGATGATCTTGGATGCCTCGTTTTTCAGACCACCTGCCTGCTCTAAAAGTTCGGACAAGAGCATGCCAACCGGCACTTCAAAGTTGCATGGATTCTGTACGGCATCTCCCGTCACGGTAACGATACGGCTCATCAGCGGTTCGCCGAAGCGGACTGCCTGGTAAATAGCGGTCACGGTATCAATGTTATCCACGATACAGCCCGCGTCCGCCGGCAGCATGGAAGAATTTACCTTTCGCCCCGTTGCTGCATAGATCAGCATACGCTCGGCACCCTGCGGGTATTTCGTTTTAAGTTCCAGAACCTCAATATTGTCCCCCGGAAGCACCAGCTCGCAAAATTTCGCGATACAGTCCGGTTTGTTGTCCTCAATGCAGATGATTCCCTTTGCTTTCGGGAACATATGCAGCATGATTTTTAAGCCTCCGATCACCTTTTCCGGATCTTCGAGCATTCTGCGGTAGTCGCTTGTCAGATACGGCTCACACTCTGCTCCATTGACGAGAATGTAGTCAATCGCTGACGGATCTTTCGGGGATACTTTGACGTGTGTCGGGAAGCCTGCACCTCCCATTCCCACGATTCCGGCCTCTTTGATCTTGTTCCGGATCGTATCTGCGTCGAGTTTTTCCCAGTGCGGGCACTCCTCAAATGTTTCTTTTTCATACAGCCCGTCGTTCTCCACAACGATACAGTCTACCGGGGAACCGGCTGCGGAAACTTTTTTCTCAATTCCTTTTACCGTGCCGGAAACCGATGCGTAAACAGGAGCCGAAACAAATCCTCCCGCTTCTGCGATTTTCTGTCCCGCTTTTACATGGTCGCCTTTTTGTACGATCGGCACAGCAGGCGCTCCGATATGCTGCGACACTGCGTAATACAATAAGTTGCCCGGCTGCGCTTTGACAATCGGTTTGTCCTTGGAGAGCTCTTTTCCCTCGTACGGGTGAACGCCGCCATGAAAAGTATTTCTTTTCTTCTGAAACATGCTTTTCACCTCATCCTTTCTCTTTTCTATGCTGCATTTATCAATTCACAGCCTTTTTTCGGTTTTTATACCAAAAAGGCTGGTGCATTGCCCTGATTATTCCGGTTATTCATATCGGACTTCTTTTAACAGGAGTCCGCATGCCGGTGCAAGAAAACCCGCACTTTCGCGATTTTTTGCTTTGAGAAGCTCCGTCATTGATACGATATCCCGTTTTCCCATCCCGGCCTCCACAAGCGTTCCGGTCAGGATCCGCACCATGTGGTACAGAAAACCGGTTCCGGTATAGGAAATGGTAAGAATCCCGTCTTTCTCGCAGAAATCAATTCCGGTAATCGTCCGTACCGTCGATTTTTTCATACGTTTGTTGGCACAGAAGCTCCTGAAATCATACGTTCCGATAAACGCTTTCGATGCTTCTTTCATTTTTTCCACATCGAGCGGTGCTTCCGGAAAATACACGTATTTCCGCTCGAAAACATGCTTTCTGCCATCGATCACGATACGGTATTCGTATGTTTTGTCCACCGCATTCAGACGGCTGTGGAAGCGCTCCGGCATCCGCGCGAGGCTGGTGACTTCGATGTCTTCCGGCAGATAATGATTGATTGTCTGCAGAAGTTCTTCATCGGATAGATCGGTATGGAACTTTGCATTTGCGACCTGTCCCGCCGCATGGACGCCGGCATCGGTTCTGCCCGCGCCGTGAATCTCCACCGGCTCTCCTGCAATCCTGGACAACAGCGTTTCGAGCTTGCCCTGAATCGTGTTGTCCGTATTTCCCTGCTTCTGCCAGCCGTTATAGCGCGTGCCGTCGTACTGCAGGATCATTTTATAATTCATCTTTTTCTCCTTTCCAAAGTGGCCGCTTATCATTCGGCATCCATGCTTTTCTCAATCAAAAAAGCCCGCAGCGCAGGACTTCGCGCCAGATTTGCTTCAAACAGCACCACTTCTGCTCCGCCCGGAAAGCTGTTCTGTAAAAATTCAGCGGCACGGCGGATCTGCAGCTTCACATCTTTTACTTCCTTCTCCGCTTTTTCCTGTTCCAGTTCACATACCGTTTCAAAAAGCTCTTTCATCTGATCCGGATCGTTTTTGCGACATTTTTTAGCGGTCTCCTCGAGTTTTTTTAACTTTTTCAAGATCCGCGCATTCGTTTCTTCCTCGTCCTTTTTCAGCAGTCCCTGCTTTTTACACACTGCAAATCCCTGCTCTTTCTGCCGCAGCCAGGAACGATACGTTTCTTCTTTTTTCTGCCTGCAAAGTCCGGTAAACTGGCGCAAGCACTCGGAAAGCTCCTTTGCCGTGCGCTCCTGCTTCTGACAGGCGGATGCCTCTTTCCGAAGTGCCGCATGAAGCAGAGACAACAGTACAGATCGCTCTTCTGCGGAACCATTTACCGCCATCTGCTGTTTTTCTGCCATGATTTTTCCGGAAAGTGCACCGGCCAGAATCTCCTCCACGCCGTAATCCTGTCCATATTTTTCGTAAATCCGGTAGTACGAGCTGAATTCCTCCGCCGTCTTTTCTTCCTGCAAATATTGTCCAATCAGTGCTTCGTCGACCGGAAAATTCAGGATTTCATAACTTTTCAGCACGGCCGACAAATCCTCCCAGCCGCGTGCCGTTACAAAACGCTTTTCATCCGCTTCCTGCGAAACAGAATAAAAATGGTCACTGTGTGCCATAAGGTACGTTGTCACAGCACCGTGGATCTGATTTTTCTCTGCATAGGAAAGCCACACGGAAAGCTCGGGAAGCACCTCGATCTTCCGCACACGGTCAAGCGTTGCCACATCAAATTCCCGCACAGATTTATTATATTCCGGCGGATTTCCGGCGGCCACGATCAGCCAGTCATCCGGGATGTGCTGATTGCCGAATTTTTTGTCCTGCAAAAGCTGCAGCATTACCGGAGCGAGGGTCTCGGAGACGCAGTTAATTTCATCGAGAAAAAGGATACCCCGCTTCTTTCCGGTCTGCTCCATGCAGTCATAGATCGAGGCGATGATCTCGCTCATCGTGTATTCCGTTGTATGTACCGTTTTCCCTTCGATTTCACGTGTGCAGATCTCCGGAAGGCCCATGGCACTCTGACGCGTATGGTGTGTCATCGTGTAGGCAACAAGCCCCACACCGCACTCTTCTGCGATCTGCTCCATAATTGCCGTTTTTCCGATGCCCGGCGGGCCGATCAGGAGAATGGGACGCTGCTGCCGGAGCGGAACCAGCGGAAAACCAATTTCATCTCTTGCAAAGTATGCGCGCAGGGCTTTTTCAATTGTCTCTTTTGCTTCTTGTATGTTCATATGATCTCTCTTATCTTATGCACTCTTTATGTACTCTCGAAATCTTTCTGTGTTTGATTTTGCGAGATGCTTTTTTGTCAGTTTTGTTCAAAGAGTACATTCTTCTGTCAGCAGTTTTTTTGCCCATTTTGGGACAAGATTCATTTTTTCGGTCTGTCTGACAAAGACAAATGCCGTCTCGTAATCTGGCTTTTGTTCGGGATAAATTCCGTCTCCGTCGGTAAAATAGATCAACGCTTTTAAGTTTCGGAATACATGCTGTTTCCGCAACTCTTCCACTTTCTGAAAGACAGGACGGAAATCGGTTCCGCCCCGGCCCTTGATGGTAATTGTTTCACGGTAAGCTTCCCATTCTTTCGGTGAATGGATCATCGTGACATCCTGTACGAAGCTGTCGCACTGGATCAGGCAGACGTTCCAGCTGGAAAAGAAGTTTTCTTTTTCTTCAAGAATGCTGCGCGTCTCACCAAGAAATTTTGCTACGATTTCTTTTTTGCACGAACCGGATGTGTCGATCGCGATAACCAGCTCTTCGAGACGGTTTCCTTCCCGCGTCTCCGGCGGCTCGATGAAAGGGAGACTGCCGTAGTGCTCCAGGCCGTAATGGTAGGCGACTGGGTCAAAACTGTCGAGATCCAGTTCCATCTCCTCACGGGTGACGGTGAATTGTTTTAAAAAGCTGCGGTAATTGTACGCTCTTTTTTCGATCTCGGACAGGGTTTCTTTTTTTCCACCGCAGTTCTGGCCTCGCCGCAGGCCGCCGGTGCCGTAGTTTTCCGCCAACTTGCGGGCAGCACGTTTCCAGACTGGTTGAAAAGACTCGATAAGTTCCGTCTCTTTTCCCGGCACCAGCCATGAAACCGGAGACTGTTTTTCTTTTTCCGGCATCAGCCATGAAACCGGGGACTGTTCTTCTTTTTCCGGCTCCGGTGTTTCTTTTCCAAACCGACGGATGCATTCCAGCAGCAGGTGCTGATAGCCTTCCTTGAGGAACGATGAATTTTCGGCACACATGCGGAGTACAAAATCGGAGTTAAAATATATCGTATGACCGTCGGATGTGATGGCTTTTGTCCTGTCGGACGGCTGATGACGAAAGAAGAGAATCGCTTCACCAAGTTCCGGGTACAGCCAGCAGAGATTTTTGCGGGCTTCTTCGAAAAGCCGGAGCGCCAGCGCTTCTTTTTCTTTTGTGGACTTTTCTTTTTGAACCGCAGCTTCTGTTTTTCTGCTTTCCGTATTCTCCTGCATCGGATCCTGTGAGTTCCGGTTCAGGAGAATGTGGAAGGCCTGCCATTTCTGCTGGTCGGCGGCAAGGTTGAGAAAACGTTTTCGATCTGCATCGGACAGCCATCCGGTCTGCAGAAGCGTTTCCAGCCGTGAAAAGTTATCTTCACGGATCAGCGTTTCTACAGCGGAACGGATGCGTTTCCGCAGGTATGCGGTATATGCGGCTCGCTGTTCTTCCGGAAGATCCTGCGATTCACAAAAGCCGGAAAGTGCAGCCCGGAGGCGCTGCTGTTCGGATGTCGTCGTTCTGAAACTACTCCAGTCATCCATTTTATTCACTCCCTTACTCGCCGCGTTTTCTCACTTGCACTCAATCTTACGCTGCCGCGTAAGCGACATTCGTCGTTCGCCAACTGAAAATAAATTTTCGTTTGACTCACTTGCACTCAATCTTACGCTATCGCGTAAGCGACATTCGTCGTTCGCCAAATGAAAATAAATTTTCATTTGGCTCACTTGCACTCATTATATCGTCATTTTTGAGCATTGACAATGTTGGATCGTGTTATTTTTTTCACACTTTTACCATATTTTTATGATATACTTGATATTATAAAATACGATTGCAGTCGTAAAAGCGCAAAGGAGATCCTTTTTATGAACAAAGAAAACAGAAAAGCTGCCAAGGAACGGCGTGCCAAAGAGCGGGAGCACGAAGCGAAAGTAGCGCATTACAAAAAGATCTGGAGCTGGGCCGGACCGGCTCTGATTGTCGTTGTGATCGTCGGCCTTATCATCGCCAGCGTACTCGATTCCAAACGACTCTCTGCCAAAAGTGCCTCGGAGGATACCTCCACAGCCTCATCGACCTCATCAGCCTCCACTTCGGCTTCTGCCTCTTTGCAGACCGACACTTCCCTTACCATCGAGGACGGTGATACCGTCAATATCGACTATGTCGGCTCCATTGACGGCGTGGAATTCCAGGGAGGAAACACAAACGGCAGCGGCGCTGATCTTGTGATTGGCTCCCACACTTACATCGATGACTTTGAAGAACAGCTCATCGGACATCACCCGGGCGACAGCGTAGATGTAACCGTCACTTTCCCGGAAGACTATGGAAAAGACGAACTCAATGGAAAGGAAGCTCTTTTCAAAGTTACCATCAACGGCATTTATAAATAGAACAACCAAAAAGACATCCCACGCAGATTTTCCGTCTGCGCCGGATGTCTTTTTCTTATTATTTTTTTGTTAAGTTTTTTTCAAAGACGCTTCGATGTATTAAAAAAAGTACATCTTCTTATTCCACAATTTTGTAATACGCCCGCGCCGTCAGCACATAGACGATCAGGTAAACCACGGCAAACGCCGCAATCGTAATCGCTGTTGCAGCCAGGAACAGATTGCTGTCCGGGAAATTCAGCATTGCCATAATACGCCTGGTCAATGGAAACGCTACCATTGTATGCACCACGGCCACCGCGAGCGGCAGGAAAAAGACCGTTACCACCTGTGACTGAATCGTCTGACGGATTTCTTTGCGGCTCATGCCGACCTTCTGCATAATCTGGAACCGTTTTCGGTCATCGAAGCCTTCTGAAACCTGCTTATAATAGATAATCATAACGGCACCCATCAAAAACAGCGCACCGACGAAAACACCTAAAAACAGAAGTGAACCATACAGACTGTAAACCGTATTGCGCTCTTTTTCGCGCACTTCCACCCATCCGTTAAAAGATGACTCCGTCAGTATCGTCTCAATCTCATTTCCAACAGTGATCTGTTCGCCGGCATCCCCGATAAGATCCAGAGCATATTCCCAACTGTATCCTTCTGGCTCCTTTCCCTGCACAGCTGCATACGCTTCCTTTGCTTCATGGTTCCGCGTCACCACCGTCATTGTCTCATACACTTGCGTCTTCTCATCCAGAACGTACGATTTCTTATCGGTATTCCATTTTTTTACTTCATACGTCTGATTTCCCAGTTCAATCGTGTCATATCCATAATTTTTCTGTTTTTCCTGAAAAACCAGAGCCTGCCCTGGTTCCAGCTCTACCTGTTCGCCGGTTACCTGTTTGTACTCCGACTCTTCCATAATCTTTATCAGTGTACTCGCCGCAGCATCATCTGACTGTGTTTTTTCTACTTTGTTTCTATCTACATCAGCAAGCATAACATAGTATCTCTGATCACTTTCATACTTTTTTCTGAGCTGCTTTTCTTCCAGATGCTGATCAATCCCAGTTTTCACTTCCTCTATCATCTTCTGACTGACCGGCTCCACCGTCTTCATAATGCCGCTCACGCCAGTATTTGCTTCGATCGAAATCTGATGTGGAAACCGCGTATAGGTAACCTCCTCAATCCCCGTCCACAGACATGTGCTGATGGAGATAACCAGAAGCACACCCGTTGACAGAATACAGATATTCGCAAGACCGACCGCATTTTGCTTCATGCGGTACAGCATGCCCGAAATGCTTGTAAAATGGCGTGTCTGGTAATAGTAATTCTTGTTTTTCTTCAGAATTTTCAAAAATGCAATACTTCCAGCAGAAAACAGGCAGTACGTTCCCACCATAACCAAAGCGATTGCATTAAAAAACTTATCAAGTGCGTCCATCGAGGATTGGCAGGTCAGAGCCAGATAATAGCCAACACCAAGAAGCATGAATCCAAGAACCGCCGTCAAAAGCTTCGTTTTCGGTTCCCGCTCACCCTGCGCGCCGCCGTGCAGCAGTTCGACCGGCTGTGAGACGTGGATCTGGCGAAGGCTTAAGAGAAAATTGATCGCAAAAGTCAGGCCGAACAGCAGCATCGTACTTCCCACGGCTTTTGCACTGAACGCAAAACCAATTGTTCCGTTCAGTCCGGTCAGCTTCATCAGCACCAGAAACAGCAGGCGGTACAGCAACACACCGAGCAGAATACCGATTCCAAGCGATGCCGCCCACAGATACAGACTCTCAAAAAAGAGGATCTTCGCCAGATGTTTTTTCTCCATGCCGAGAATCTGGAACAGACCGAACTCTTTTTTTCTTCTTTTTGCCAGAAAACTGTTGCTGTAGATCAGAAAAATCACCGCGAACAGGCCAATGATATAGGTTCCCATCCCCATCACTGTCAGGATCGTATCTTTCCCGATCATGGAATCAAAGCCACTTCCCTGCGCCAGTGTATCCATGATAAAAAACATCACCACCGTGCCGATGCATGACAGCAGATACGGAAGAATATTCTGACGGTTTTTGCTCAAATTTGTTTTTGCCAGTCTGGCATACAGCAGATTATTCATCCCGTTCACCACCCGTCGCAAGAATTGTCAGCGTATCGGAGATCTTCTGATACATCTCATCGCGCCCTAAAGAACCGCGATACAGCTGGTGGAAGACCTCGCCGTCCTTGATGAACAGCACACGTTTCGCCGAGCAGGCCGCCTTCACACTGTGCGTTACCATAACAATCGTCTGGCCCTCCTCGTTGATCTCCCCGAACAGTTTCATGAGGCCATCCGCTGCATGGGAATCGAGCGCGCCGGAAGGCTCATCCGCAAGAACCAGCTCCGGATTGGTAATCAGCGCACGCGCAACGGCTGCACGCTGCTTCTGTCCGCCGGACACCTCATATGGGTATTTATTGAGGATCTGGGTGATGCCGAGTTTTTTCGCAATCGGCTCTGCCCGAAGACTCATCTCCTCGTATTTTTTTCCTTCCAGCACGAGCGGCAGATAAATGTTGTCACGCAGGGAAAAGGTATCGAGCAGGTTGAAGTCCTGGAACACGAAACCTAAGTTTTCGCGGCGGAATCCGGCAATCTCCTTCTCTTTTAATTCGCCGAGATTCTTTCCATTTAACCGCACCTGTCCGCCGGTTGGCTTGTCTAGTGCTGCGAGCAGGTTCAGAAGCGTCGTTTTTCCGCTTCCCGATTCGCCCATGATTGCAACAAATTCGCCCCGTTCCACTGTAAAATTAACGTCTTTCAACGCTTCCACCCGGTTGCTGCCAAGGCGCGTGGTATATGTTTTTTTCAGATGTTCTACTTCCAGAATTGCCATGTCACATTTTCCTTTCTGTCTGAACTGTTTTCTTAATTGACAAGGCTTATTATACCTGTCCGCGCCCTCTTCTGCCTTAGGATCATCTTACAAAAAGACCGGCAACCTTACATTTCTGTAAGATTCCCGGCGAAGCTCTCTATGTACTACAGGGATACGGTATCCAGCCCAAGATACACCTTCGTTCCCACTCCCATCTCCGACTCGATGCGGATGGTATGCGAAAGTTTCTCCATGATCTGGCGGCACAGATACAGTCCGATGCCTGTTGACCGCTTGTCTGCGCGGCCGTTGCAGCCCGTGTAGCCTTTTTCGAAAATCCGCGGCAGATCCTCCGGCGCAATGCCGATGCCGGTGTCCTCAATCACCAGCATTTTTGGTGCATCCGGTGACAGATAGATGTGAATGCTGCCACTTTTCGTGTATTTCAGCGCATTTGACAGAATCTGCTCCAGCACAAAGACGAGCCATTTTTCATCCGTCAGCACCTCGCAGTGCACCGGCTCGTAGGAAAGGATAATCTTCCGGCGGATAAAAAGCGGGGCATATTTCCGCACAGCCTGGCGGATCAACGCATCCAAATCGTACCTTGCAAAGACAAGATCCGATGTCATTTTTTCCATGCGCAGGTACTGCAGCGCCATCTGCACATACTGCTCCGTCTGGAAAAGTTCGCTCTGCATTTCACGCGAAAGCGGCGTATCCTCCTCCTGCAGAAGCAGCCGCATCGCCGCAATCGGCGTTTTGATCTGATGGGTCCACATCGTGTAATACTCCATCATATCGCGGTATTTCTGCTCCATCTTAATCTGTTCTTCCTGAAACTGCCGCTCGTAGGATGCGATGATCTGCTGGTAATCCCGCGCCAGAAGCCCGTCCGCCTCCGGAAGCGCTTCTGTTTTGCCCTGCGGTTCGGCGGCAAGGAGTGCTAAGACCAGATGATGTTTCCGGTACTTCCCATAATGAAAGCAAAAACCTGCGGCTCCGACAGCAGCCATCAGCACGATCATATAAACGGTGACATCCTGCGGCACATTGCGCAGAAAACAGAGGAGTGAAAATACTCCTATAAAAGCGGCAATCCGCACGGCCGATGCAAGATGCTCTTTCAAATACCAGTTAAGAAGCATAAACTCCTGCCGGATTCCCTCTTTCTGTTGTTCCATCCTTTTTCTCCTGTTCTGCTTCCGTCATGCGATCAGGTAGCCGACACCCTTTTTCGTCTGGATAAAGTCTGTAAGTCCTGCCTCCTCCAGTTTTTTCCGCAGGCGCGTGACGTTGACGGTCAGCGTGTTGTCATCTATAAAGCTGTCCGACTCCCACAGATGCATCATCAGCATATCTCGGCTGACGGCTTTTCCTTTATTTTCGAGAAGGGACTGCAGAATGCGCCACTCATTTTTTGTCAGCTCAATCCGCTTTCCCCGGTAATTCAGCACACCACTTCCCGTATCGAGCATGGCACCGCGGTGCTCGAGGAAATTCGTTTCTCCGGCAAATTCGTAGGTGCGGCGGAGCATCGCCTGGACTTTGGCGGTCAGGACACTTAAATCAAACGGCTTCGCGATAAAGTCATCGCCGCCCATATTAACGGCCATAATGATGTTCATGTTGTCCGATGCAGAAGAAAGAAAAATTACCGGCACTTTAGAGACTTTTCGAATCTCCTGGCACCAGTGAAATCCGTTAAAAAAGGGAAGATGGATGTCCATCAGCACTAATTGCGGATTTTTCACGGCAAATTCGGCGAGAACGCCGGAAAAATCCTGTACGCAGAACGCATCCATGCCCCAGGAAACCAGGCTCTGCTGCACGGCGCGGGCGATGACTTCATCATCTTCTACAATCATAATTCGATACATGGCTGTTCCTCTGTTGTCTCTAGCAAAGCGGATATTCGCAATCCGCTTCGCTACTTGCTTGATTCGGTTAAAAATATGGACTCCGGGCGGGTGTTTTCAACGCACAGCCGCTCCCGGAGCCGTTTTCGCAGATGATTATACTCTTACAATATAATCTGCTTTTCTTTCTTTTGCCTCCGGGTACTCACAGTCGCGATAGCCGAGGATGCAGTGTCCGATGCCAACATAATTTTCGGAAAGTCCCCACTCTTTTAAGAGGGCTTTTCCCTCCGGGCTCGCGAACTCTTCTTTTGCACGATGGATCCAGCAGGAATCCACACCAACGGCATGTGCTGCCAGCATCAGATTTCCCATGACAAGAGAGCCGTCCTCCACATAAGTTCCGCGCTCCGGGTCAGCAAGCACGATCAGAACGGTCGGAGCGCCGTAGAACGGATCGGATGTTGTACCCATAACAGCCGCATTCATTTTCGAAAGCTTTGCAATCAGCTCCGGTTTCTGTACCACAACAATCACCGGCGACTGTTTTCCCATGCCGGTTGCCGCATACGTTCCGGCCTCCAGAATTGCATCGAGCTGCTCATCGGTAATCTGTTCCGCTTTGTATTTGCGGATGCTTCTTCTTGTTTTGATTGCATTTAATACTTCGTTGTTCATGGTAAAAATCCTCCTGTTCTTTTTTTGTTTTTATCGCAAACGCCGCAGCTTTGTATACCGGACGCATTGCCTGCCTACATCTGTTTCCGCACAATCCGATACTCGTCGCCGAGCTGGTAGTACGGACAGTTGTAAAATTTATCCTGCAGAAAACGTGCCATCTCATCCTCATCGAGATCTACCTCGCAGGTGTAGCACTCATAATCCTCATCATACACAAAATTGCCGCACGACTCACAGCTTGTGGCCATCTGGCGGGAGTGCTTTTTCTTTTGTGCATGGGGTGTTGGTTCTGTCATATGGCAATTCCTCCCATTTCTTACACTTCGATTTTCCGTTTCGGCGCTTCCGGCAGAGGAAGAATTTCTATTTTTCATCGACGCATTGGAAGATGTAGAATTTCAGGTAATAGGACTCATCCGCCGCCCACAGAATTGGATGATCCGGGGCCTGGGTGCGGTATTCTACCTGACGGAGACGTTTGTGGACGTTGTGAGCCGCCTGGTTGATGGTTTTCGTGAAGAGTTCGTAGTCCATAAAGTGGGAGCACGAACAGGTGCACAGATAGCCGCCGTCTTTGACCAGTTTCATGCCGCGCAAATTGATTTCACGATATCCCTTGATTGCGTTTTTGATGGAGTTTCTTGATTTTGTGAAGGCCGGCGGATCAAGGATAACAACATCGAATTTTTCACCTTCTTTTTCAAGACGCGGCAACAGTTCAAAGACATCCTCGCACACGAAAGATGCTACGTTTTCCAGGCCGTTTAAGGCTGCGTTTTTCCGTGCCTGCTCTACACCGAGCTCCGATGCATCAACGCCGATGACTTCCTTTGCTCCTGCATATGCCGCATTCAGTGCAAACGATCCGGTATGGGTAAAGCAGTCGAGCACTCTCGCGTCTTTGCAGAGCTTCTGCACAGCCAGTCTGTTGTACTTCTGGTCGAGGAAAAATCCTGTTTTCTGGCCGTCCTTGACATCGACGAGATAGTGGACACCATTCTCGATAATTTCAACGCTGGTGTCAAACGGCTCGGAGAGAAATCCTTTCACACGCTCCATGCCCTCCTGCTCACGCACTTTTGCATCACTTCGCTCAAACACGCCGCGGATCTTAACCCCGTCAGCTGCCAGAACCTCCTCCAACAGGCGGATGATCGTCATTTTCATTTTGTCGATACCGAGTGCCAGTGACTGAACGACCAGCACATCGGAGAATTTATCCACTACGAGTCCCGGCAGGAAGTCTGCCTCGCCAAAGATCAGGCGGCAGCTTGATGTGTCTGTCACTTTTTTGCGGTATTCCCAGGCATCCTGCACTCTTTTTCTCAAAAATGCTTCATCGATTTCCTGGTCGATATTTCTTGTCATCATACGGATGCGGATTTTGGAATGCTCGTTGATGAAACCTCGTCCCATCGGGTATCCGTCGAAGTCGCGCACCAGCACGATGTCTCCGTTTTCATATGCTCCTAAAATCGAAGCGATCTCATTATCAAAAATCCAGGCTCCGCCCTGCTTTAGGGCGCGGCCCTCTCCTTTTTTCAGTGTTACAACTGCGTTACTCAAAAGTTTTTCCTCCTTAAAGCAATATAGTTAGCCATATCTAATCATAGACAAATGTGTTTTGCTTGCATTCTCAAAACCGCGCTTCCAGCGCTTTTTGCTGCTGCGCAGCTCCTTTTTGCACGAGTGAACTATAACGTCAGATTCCTCTTCCGTCAAACTCCGGAATGAAGCTCTCCTCGGCCACCGGACCTTCCTGTAAAAAGGCGTTGGTGACGCCGAGGGAAAACGTATAGTCCAGCAGACGCTCATACTCCCGCTTTGTCGTTTTCCGGTTCAGCGGACTTATGTTTTCCACCTGCGGAAGCGGCGTGTACTGGCTCATGAGGCTCAGCCAGACGGTATCGCCGTACGTCTCATAGACGTATTTTACCACAGCTTTTGCATTTTTTACAGCACCGGGCAGCAATAAATGGCGCACAATCACACCTTTTTTCATCAGACCATTCTCATCGAATACAGCCCTGCCCGTCTGGCGCACCATTTCCGCCAGCGCCCGTTTTGCTGTTTCCGGGTAATCTTCTGCCCGCGAGTACGCTTTTGCAAGGGAGGGAACCATATATTTAAAATCCGTCAGGTAAATATCGATCAGCCCATCCAAAGCCTGCAGGGCTTCCACGCTCTCATACCCACCGCAGTTATAGACAATCGGTACGGTAACTCCCTTCTTTTTCGCCAGAAGAAGTGCTTCCCGGATCTGCAGCACGTAGTGGCTCGGCGTCACGAGATTGATGTTATTCGCATTCTGCGCCTGCAGCTCCAGAAAAATATCCGAAAGCCGCCCGATCGAAATCACTTTTCCGCTCTCCATCTCCGCAATATGATGGTTCTGACAGTAGACACACCGCAGATTGCACCCGGAAAAGAAAACCGTCCCTGACCCCGTCGTCCCGGAAATACAAGGCTCCTCCCAGAAATGCAGCGCCGCCCGCGCCGCCGCAACCCCGGAGGGCGCCTTACAATATCCCGTCTTTCCATGCTCCCGGTCCGCTCCGCACTTCCGCGGACAGACCCGGCACCGGCTCATCTCCTGTTCCAAATCCAGCATCGTGTTTCTCCCTTTTCTCTTTAGAAAAAGCTGTGTCTCCGGAAAATAGTTCTTCCACAGACACAGCTTTCGTATTTCTATGCGTCAATTAATATGCCAGAATTTCATATCCATCTTCTGTTACCGCAACCGTAACCTCCCACTGGGCTGACGGTGCGCCGTCCTCAGTGTAGACAGTCCAGTCGTTGTCGGAGTCGATGAAGATTTCATCGGTTCCGAGATTAATCATCGGCTCAATGGTGAATACCATGCCCGGTACGAGCAGCATTCCGGTATCTCGTCTTGTGACATAGCTGACGAACGGATCCTCGTGGAACTCCAGACCGACGCCATGGCCGCCGATGTCACGGACAACTTTATAGCCCTGGCTCTGGGCAAATTCATTGATCACCGCGCCGACATTGCCAAGCCGGTTAAACGGACGTACTTCGGAGAGTCCAAGCTGTACGGCTTTTAACGTATCTTCCACCAGCTTCTTTGAAACATCGTCTACCTCACCGATGCAAAACATACGGGAAGAGTCGGAAAAATATCCCTTATAAATAGTAGAAACATCGACGTTGATGATGTCTCCGTCCTGCAGAATTTCCTCCTCATTCGGAATTCCATGGCATACCGCATCGTTGATGGAAGTACACACGCTCTTCGGAAATCCTTCATAATTCAGCGGTGCTGCAATTCCGCCGAGTTCTTTTGTCTTTTCTGCGACCAGACGGTCGATGTCTTCCGTACTCATGCCTGCATGAATGTTTTCGGCCACATAATCCAGAACTGCAATATTGACAAGACCGCTTTCACGAATTCCATCGATCTGATCAGGTCTTTTGATAATTTTCTTCGGCGGAATTTTCCATCCCTTTAATTTATAAGAATTGATTTTCTCATCCAGCGCCAGATGGCAGTCTTTGTACTTCTTCCCGCTGCCGCACCAGCAGGGATCATTTCTTCCAATTTTTTTCAGCATAATGTTCTATCCTCTTTCTGAACGCGGAACGACAGATCCGATTTTCTGTCTCCCGCTGAAATTCATATAACTCCTCTACTACTTTACCACACTCCGGCAAAACTGCAAGCAAAAGTTCCCAAATGAATAACTCTCTCAAAAGAGACCCTCCGCCGGATTCCGCATGCGGACGGCGTGTGCAGTAAGGTTATCATGCGTGAAAAACTTTTATATCCCGAAATACCGCTTTCCCATCCGATGCATACAGCCCGAAGCATCCGCCCGTCTGATCATACATCCGTGTTCCAAGCGCAATTTTTCCATCCACATAAGCTTCCAGAATCGTACCGTCTGCAATCACATCGACATGAAAACTTTTTCCTGTCGACATCGGCAGCGGCCGTTCCAGTTCCACCTCATATGGGAACATCTGTCCGCCCCGTTCTGTCATGCGGACTCCGGATTTAAACTCGATCCGGCGGCGTCCAAAATCAATCAGAAGATAATAACCGACTGTAAATGTTTCCCCGACATGTACCGCAATTCCAATGCTCGGGTTATCCCCGGCTACCTCGACGTCAAAGGAAAGGCGGCTCGTTTCACCCACCGGATTCAGCAGCAGCGCACTAAAATCGTACGGTGTATCAACCTCTGCCTGATCCTTTTCCAGCTTCCACTCTCCTGTCAGCGCCTGCATCTGAAGCGGTTCTTCCCGTCCCACGGCTTCCAGCACCTGCGGAATCGGCTTCACAAAAAGATCGCCATTCTCATCCTGCCACAGCTCATGCACCACCAGACTTCCTCCCCAGTCCCAGGTATTGCAGTCTTTTCCGGGATATCCCGGCGGATCAAAATTGTGCTCGTTGACTTCTCTTGTCGGATTCCAGCCGTAAACGTATCGGTGAACGCCATCACTTCCCGTCTTTGCCGCATAAAAAGCACGCGTGTCGAACGTATCAATTTCCGGCGTCTGCCACGGTCCATACGGACTTCTGCTCTTGCGGTACATCGTCTGATAACGGTCCGCATACGAAGAAAAGACGAGATAATACCAGTCTCCCATCCGGAAAAAGTCAGGGCACTCAAACGCACACTGTGCATTCATCGGAGCATAGAACGGCTCGCAATAGTCCCAGTGATGCAGATCCTTCGATTTGCACAGACCCACACAGCCTCTCCTCGTCGTTTTTCCTTTTTTCTGCGCCGCAAAAATCATCCACCAGCAGTTTTCCTCCTCGCTCCAGAAGACAAACGGATCTCTCCAGTGGATCGGCTCATAGATCACATCATCCGACGCGAAGCGGTCCTCCGGGATTTCCGTCCACACATCCAGATCGGTGCTGACGGCATGATTCATGTAGTTCTTCTCCGGCAGCTTCTGAAAGGTACAGTAAAACATGTGATACAGGCCATCCACTTTGATCACAGAACCCGTGCCGCCCACAATTTTTGTATCATGCTCCGTATAATGAATATGATCCGTTGTGCTCAGCATCACCCAGCTGTCCTGATGCTGTTCATCCCGGTTCGCACGGTAATTGCGAAGATAAAACGGTTTAAAAACACCATTGTCGTAATAGGGGATCACATCACCCAGCACTGCCTTTTCCGGTCGAAAATAAAGACTCATCCGCTCACCCTCCCATCGTTGTCAATTGAATATTTTCAAAGCGCACCTTTCCGTCAGATACAGCAAGACCAAACTTCCGGTCGTGCAAGTCATACGCGCGCACACTGAGAGCCGTTGTTCCGCCCACATAGACTTCCATCACAGACTCATCGATATAAATTTCCATGGAATACGTTTTCCCCGGAATCAGTTCCAGCGGCCGCTCCAGCTCGACATCGTACTGGAACGTCCATCCGCCCTGCTCATGCATACGGATTGCGCTCTTGTACTCCAGACGCTGCCGCTTCGGATCTAAGTAGAAATAGTAGCCTCTCGCAAACTCCTCATCCACCTGCAGTGCCACGGCAAAGCGCTCCGTTCCTTCAGAAAACGTGAAATCAAGTGCCAGACAGCCCTGATGCGGAACGTCGTTTTCACTGAGTGCAGACGCATAAGCATACGGCGTATCAACAACGGCAGATGTTTCACCAATCTCCCACGCGCCGTTCATCGGTGACCACTTTACGTCATTTTGAATGGTCAGAACCTCTTTCAGCGCCGGATTTGGTCTTACCGCCAGTGTGCCGTCCTCCCGTGCATAAATTTCATGCGGAATCAGCGTACCGCCCCAGTCATATGTTTTGTAATCGTATCCCTCGTGGTTCGGATCCGGGTCGAAATTCCAGGTGTTCTGTGTCCTTGTCGGATTCCAGCCGAACAGATACCGGTGGTTTCCATCCCCGCAGCTTTTTGCCGCGTAGAACGCACGACCGTCAAAGGAATCTGTTTTCGGGCGTTTCCACGGTCCATGGCAGGAACGGCTCATGCGGTAAATGGTCTGGAAACGGTCGGTGAACTGTGAAAAGATCAGATACCACCAGCCGTTTTCGTAAAACATGTCCGGGCACTCGTACGCAGACATGCTCGCATGCGGTGCATACAGCGGCTCACAGCACTCCCAGTGGTGAAGATCGGCAGATTTACATAAGCCTACACAGCCGCGGCGGCCTGTTTTTCCCTGGCTCTGCGCGCACAGCAGCATCCACCAGCAGCTTTCTTCCTCATTCCAAAACACGTATGGATCGCGCCAGTCGGTCGGCAGATAGATCGTTTCGTCCGGTCCGAATGTTTCTTCTTCGTGTTTCGTCCAACTGTCCAGATCACGGCTCGTTGCGTGGCAGACGTACTGCCGCTGCGGATTCTGTTCAAAGACGCAGTAATATAAATGGTAAATCCCATCTGCCTTGATGACAGATCCCGTTCCTCCCAGAATCCCAATCGCCGTCTCCGGCCCGTAATGCACCATATCTTTTGTGTTTAGCAGATGCCAGCCGTCTTTCCTGTCGCTGCCGAAATATGGATTCCAGTTTTTCAGATAAAAAAGGTGGAATTTCCCATCTTCATAATAAGGAATCACATCGCCGACACGGGCATGCTGCGGGGTATAAAATAACTGCATATTTTTTCTTCTCCTTTCTGTTTTTCTGCGGTTTTTCCCGCTTTTTCGTACTCTTTTTCCGATGCTTTTATTATACTTTTTTCCCTGTAAAATTACAATTAAAATCAGGTATATTTGCCCCGATTTCCGGCAATACTTTTTCATGAAACCACCAAAGAAAGTAAGAAAGGAAGATGCACGATGAGTGGAGATGCAGAGCTTTTAAACTTTATTTACCAGAACTCCCAGATGGGTGTCGACACGATCCGGCAGCTCATTGGAGTCGTTGAGGACAAAGACTTAAAAGAACATCTGAAAACCCAGTTTCAGGGCTATGAAGAATTTCATCAGGCGGCAAAGGAGCTGCTGAATGAGCACGGCTACGATGAAAAAGGCCTTGGTATAGTGGAAAAAGCACGCACGTATTTTATGATAAACCTGCAGACTATGACGGATCCGTCCGCCTCACACATTGCCAGCATGCTGATTACCGGAAGCAGCATGGGCATCGTCGAGGCAATCCAGAAGTACCGCCAGTATGAGGACGCGGATCCCAAAATCCGGGATCTGATGGATAAGCTGCGAAAATTTGAAGAACACAACATGGAAAAATTAAAAGATTTCTTATGAAAATCATATTCAGCCAAACTACCCGCATCTGCAGATCCTGCGAGTGGCAGCTTCTTTCGGATGCAAAGGAATCGAGAAACGATCCGGTACCGGCACAAAACAGTGCCGCACCGGATTTTGAGTTGTTTTGACCGTTTTACAAACTTTACATACATTTAACACAAAACTGTTTTTAGATGTGTTATCTTCTAAATGTAGGTTTTTTCTCGAGTAAGACCTGCAAAACGTGTATCTATTGTTAAAACCACGAAAAGAAAAAGAAAATTACGTAAAGGGAGAAATTATGGACATTTTTGGAGTGTTATCCTTTGTCGGTGGCCTTGCCATGTTCTTATACGGCATGAGTGCCATGGGCGATGGCCTGACCAAACTTTCCGGCGGTAAACTGGAATACCTGCTGGAAAAGCTGACCTCAAAGCGGATTATGGCAGTTCTTTTAGGTGCCGGTGTTACCGCAGTTATCCAGTCCTCTTCTGCAACTACTGTTATGGTTGTCGGATTCGTAAACTCCGGCATCATGAAGCTGAACCAGGCAGTCGGCATCATTATGGGTGCCAATATCGGTACCACCATCACTTCCTGGATCTTAAGTCTTACCGGCATTCAGGGCGACAATGTATTCATTAAAATGCTGAACCCGTCGTCCTTTTCCCCCATTCTTGCAATCATCGGCGTTTTTATGCTGATGCTGGCAAAGAGCGATAAAAAGAAAAATGTCGGTACTCTGTTAACCGGTTTTTCCATTCTGATGTTTGGTATGCACACCATGAGCAGCGCTGTATCACCGCTCGCAGATGTACCGGAATTCACGGGACTTCTCGTAAAATTCTCAATTCCGGTGCTCGGTGTTCTTGCCGGAACCATTCTGACCGCCGTGATCCAGAGTTCCTCTGCTTCTGTCGGTATTCTTCAGGCACTCTGCGCAACCGGTTCCGTCAGCTACGCCGTAGCGATCCCGATCATCATGGGACAGAATATCGGTACATGTATCACCGCATTGCTCTCCTCCATCGGTACAAGCCGCAATGCACGCCGTACCGCAATGGTTCACCTTTATTTTAATATCATCGGTACTGTTCTTTTCCTGGTTCTCTTCTATGGAATCAATGCCTTTGTACATTTTCCATTCCTGGAAACCTCGGCAAATGCAGCCGGCATCGCAATCGTTCACTCCGGCTTCAATATTTTCGCAACACTGATCCTGTTCCCGTTTGCAGACGGACTGGTCAAACTTGCGAAACTGACCATTCCGGACGGACCGGAAGAAAAAGCAGACGAAGCTGTTCAGATGCTCGATACCCGTTTCCTCGACAGCCCGGCTTTTGCTCTGCAGCAGTGTAAAGTTGCAGCCGCAAAAATGGCAGAACTGACCGAAACCGGTCTTGTTACTTCTGTTGACCTGATGGCCTCCTACAACGAGGCGGATGCGGAAAATGTAGATATTCTTGAGAAAAAGGTGGATCATTTTGAAGATGCCCTCGGCACATATCTGGTGAAGCTTTCCAGTGAAAAGCTTTCCCCGAAGGACAGCCAGACACTTTCCATGATCCTGCACTGCATCGGCGATTTCGAACGAATTTCCGATCACACCGTCAACATCATGAAAGCAGCAAGAGAGATGCATGACAAGAACCTGCAGTTCTCTTCTGACGGAGCCGCAGAGCTTGCTGTTTATGGAAAAGCAGTCAAAGATATTGTCAGCCTGACCTTCTCCGTTTTCAACAATGAGGATGTAAAAAAAGCAAATGAAGTGGAACCACTCGAGCAGGTGATTGACAGCCTGAATTCCAGCCTGAAGAACCACCACATCGAACGGCTCCAGAGTGGAAAATGCACGATCGAGCTTGGTTTTATCCTTTCCGATGTGATGACCGACTTCGAACGGATTTCCGACCACTGCTCCAACATTGCCGTCTGCGTCAGCCAGATCCACAGCGGATCGTTTGATACACACGAATATCTGCATGCGCTGAAGAAAGAAGAAGAGTTTGAGTCAGAGTACAAAGAACTGAAAAAACAGTATCAGCTGCCAACGCTGAAAGCCTAAAAACAGACTGTACTGTAACCATAAGCTGTACAACCGGGAATTTTTATGGTAAGAATCTTCCCTTCCTTAGGCTGTCACTGTTTTGTTTTATTACCATATCACAGATGCATTACTCAATCTACTATTTTTTTCTGAATTTTTCCAAAAAATACCGACTGCCCATCAATATTGATATATTCTACATTGGCAGTCGGTATTTCTATTTCATTCTATTCTTTTCTTTATACCACCTGATCCTTCGCAATAAATACCGGGAAGGAATCGGTTCCTTTGAGCTGTTTTCCCTCAGATACCGTAACGTATTTATCAGAAACAACGTACTCAATCTCAGCGCCTGCTTCAATCACGGTATCCTGCATCAGAATGCAGTTCTTTACTTTTGCTCCCTTGGCTACCTTGACACCACGGAACAAAATGCTGTTTTCGATTTCGCCTTCGATCACACAGCCGTCTGCTACCATCACGTTTTTCGCTTTTGATCCGTTGATATAACGGGTCGGATTGTCGTCGCGGACTTTGGTATAGATCGGGTTTCCCAAGAAGAGGCTATCCAGATTTTCATCTTTTAAAAGCTTCATGTTCTCATCGAAATAACTCTTCATATCGTCGATTCTTGCCTGATAACCGGTAAACTCATATCCCTGAATGTTCAGTTTCTCCGTTTGCGGTGCCAGAACATCACGCTCAAAGAATTTATTTCCAAGGACAAAGCCTTTTTTGATTTCGTCGATCAGAAGCTGACGCTCCATCACGTAGATATTCATCGATACATTCTGTACTCCGTTTTCCTCCGAGTTTACAAAGATCTTGCTGATCTTCTGTCCTGCCATGGAGAAGGTGTAGTGCAGATAATTGGTTTTCTCGTAAGAGCTTCTGACGCCTTCCGGAATCGGCTGCTTGGTATAAGCTGCAGTAACATCTGCGCCGCTTTCGATATGCTGATTCAGCATCTCTTTGAAATCAAAATTGCAGGCAATGTTGGTGTCTGCCATAACAACGTATTTTTCTTTCTGCCATTTCAGGAAATCGAGAACATTTGCCAGTGCTTCCACTCTTCCGGAATACACCTGAATTTTCTTCTCGGAATAAGGCGGAACAATGTTTAAGCCGCCTTTTTTTCTGGCAAGATCCCACTCACGTCCGGAGCCGAGATGATCCATCAGCGAATGGTAATTTTTGCGGACGATAATGGATACATTTCCGATTCCGCAGTTTACCATGCTGGATAAAATAAAGTCCACCATGCGGTAACGGCTGGCAAAAGGAATGGAGGCCATCAGACGCTCGTTTACCAGATCCGGTACCTGATCATCATAGCTGTTTGGGAAAATGATGCCCAGTGCATCTGCATTTGCGTTTACCATTCTTCTTCACCATCCTTTACATTTGCATTTACCATTGCATTTGGTCCTACTTTGGCACGCTCACCGATATGGATTCCGGATCCGATGGTGGCAACACCTTTTTCACCGTCATGCGGCATTTCTCCTACCACGGCGTTCTGGCCAATCACAACGTTTTCCGCAACGATACAGTGTTTCACGACTGCTCCGGATTCGATCACGGTTCCTCCCATGATAACGGCATCTTCTACTTCTGCGCCCTCTGCAACCTTTACACCGGAGAACAGAATCGAACGTTTGACATGACCTGCAATACGGCAGCCATCGGTGATCATACAGTTTTCCACAACGGCGGTTTCGGTGATCTTATGGCCTGTTTTTCCGCTGTTTCGGCTGTAAATCTTCCAGTCATTGTCAAACAGGTTAATTCCGCTGTGTTCCGGATCGAGGATTTCCATATTTGCCTCCCACAAAGAGGAGATGGTTCCTACATCTTTCCAGTATCCGCTGAAGTGATAAGCGTACATATTGCGTCCGTCTTTTAAAAGATTCGGGATGATGTTGTTTCCGAAATCGTTCGAAGAATTCGGGTCTGCCTCGTCCTCAATCAGATATTTTTTCAGGATATCCCAGTTGAAAATGTAGATACCCATGGATGCCAGATTGGATTTCGGCTGTTTTGGTTTTTCCTGGAACTCGGTGATTTTGTCATTTTCATCTGCCACCATAAGTCCGAAACGGGATGCCTCCTCCCACGGCACTTCCATAACCGCAACGCTGAATTCTGCGCCCTTTTCCTTATGGAAGCGTAGGAAATCACTGTAGTCCTGTTTGCAGATCTGGTCTCCGGAAAGGATGATGACGTACTCCGGATCGTAGCTCTCGATGAATGGAATGTTCTGGTAGATGGCATTCGCAGTTCCTTTATACCAGTCAGAACCTGAGGCTTTCTGATAAGGAGGCAGCACGTGAACACCTCCATGGAGGCGGTCCAGATCCCACGGCTGGCCGTTTCCTATGTACTCATTTAACACCATTGGCTGATACTGTGTCAGAATACCTACGGTATCAATTCCGGAATTTACGCAGTTAGAAAGCGGGAAATCGATGATTCTATATTTTCCACCAAATGGAACTGCCGGTTTTGCAAGCTTCTCGGTCAGCGCATAAAGGCGAGATCCCTGACCTCCGGCAAGAAGCATTGCTATCATTTCTTTTGCCATAATCTATCCCCCTGTTTTAATAGATGCATTCATTATAGCACACTATGTGCTCTAGGGACAATCTTTTTGTGCATTTTTCACTATTTTTTTATTTTTTTACCGATTTTATTCTGTGTTTTTCTCCAGTTTTACAGTTCTTTCGTGAGCTTTTTACATTTTCTGCCAGCACCTGACATGGAAACTCAATCCGATCAAAAAAGGTCCTCATTTGACGATACAAAAAGCAGCCCCGCAAAACCTTAGGGTAAAGGTCTGCGGGGCTGCTTCTATACTCTTTGATTCTTTATGCTTTTGTAACGGTAACCGCCTCCGCGAGATCGAACTGGTCACCGTACGGTTTACAGTCATCATAGGCGAGGGACTGCAGAACAACATTCAGAATACGGTACGCACAGGTCTGAAGCTGTCCAAGCGGCAGAGTTCCGTCTGCAACAGATGCTATAATTTCCTGACGGTTTCCTTGCTGGCCAGGCATCTGCAGATCGTTTCCTGCAAGAACACACTCTCTTGAAGTGGAATGTCCGTATTTCAGGTTATATTTGTAAGCGAACAATCCGCTCATGTCCTCTGAGGTTCCCCAGTCGGTCATGACATAGCCTGCGAAGCCCCACTCATCTCTTGCTGCTGCCGTCAGAAGATCGTGGCTATTGGCAGTATGTACACCGTTTACCAGGTTGTACGAGGACATGATTGTCATCGGCTGTGCTGTCTTGACTGCGATTTCAAAGCCCTTCAGATAGATTTCACGCATTGCACGCTCGCTGATATGCTCATTGACGTACATACGGTTGTCTTCCTGGTTGTTGGCTGCAAAGTGCTTGATACTGGTTCCGATTCCGGCATGGGACTGAATTCCTCTGGTATCGGCTGCTGCACACAGACCTGCCACAAGCGGATCCTCTGAATAGTACTCGAAGTTTCTTCCGCACAGCGGATTTCTGTGAATGTTCATGCCAGGTGCCAGCCATACGGAAATGTGGAATTCTTCCATCTCTTTTCCGACGATATCACCGCATTTCTGGATCAGATCCATGTTCCACGATTGTGCAAGGAGTGCTGCTACCGGGATTGCGGTGCAGTACTGGAAATACTCCGTGCCGCCTTCCGGAACTTCGATTTCATTTTTGTTAAACGCATCTTCCAGAGGATTTCCGGAGGATACCATCTTTCCGTCTGCATCAACGACAAAGTGCGGAATCAGACGAAGACCGGCCGGACCGTCTGCAAGAATCGTATTGTAAATACCTCTGTCCGCAAGAAGAATGGAAGTTGTATCTCCCGCTGCTCCAGGCGCCATATCGGAAGAAGATCCGATAAAGCCTTCCTGGCCAAGTCCGTCTGCAGTACCATTGCAAACGGTAGCCATCTCTTCTACGGTCAGCTGCGATACGAGATCTTTTAACGTCGCTTTTCCGCTCTTTACATCTGCCGCAGTCAGCTTCTCTCCCTCATAAACCGGGAATGCTTCCGGTGTTCCACTGTAGATAACGGTCTCTGTCTTGATGCATTTACTGCAAATCTCAATCTGTTTTGCAGCTGCTTTTTCTTCTGCCTCACCTTCATAGCTGTACGGTGTTACGCCTGCTTTGGAGAGTTCCTGCGGAGCGTCATCTGCCGGGAAGAGATTCTTTCCCTGAACCGTAACAACGGTCTCTTTGAGATTCAGGGCTGCTGCCACTTTCGTTGTTCTGGAGCTGTTACCGACACGGATGTAATACGTTCCTGCTTCGAGTACCCATGCTGCTTTTTTCTCATCGTAGGAAGCCATAGATCTCGTCGGGAAGGAAATGGTAATCGTCTGGGACTCACCCGGCGAGAGCAGATCGGATTTTCCGAAGCCGCCAAGCTCCTGATACGGTTTCTCAATCGTTCCATCCGGTGCGGAATAGTAAACCTGTACGACTTCTTTTCCGGCGAATGTATCACCAATATTCTTTACGGATGCGGTAACGGTAACGTTCTTATCATCTGCCTTCACGTCCCTTACTTCCGTCTCGAAATCAGTATAGCCTTTGCCGTAGCCGAAGCAGTAGTTCGGGGTTACGTTGAAGGTGTCAAAATAACGGTAGCCGACATAAATGCCATCGCTGTAATACTCATCGTTGGTGTCACCGTTGTTGTGGCTGAAATTTTTTGAGGACGGATAGTCTTCATAGGAAGCAGCCCATGTATCGGTCAGCTTTCCGGATGGGATGCTCTTTCCGAGAACAACGTCTGCAACGATGTTTCCGGTTGCATTTCCGGCCTGTCCTGCAAGAAGAATTGCATTCAGTCCTTTGATTTTCTTTAACTCTGTGGTGTCTACAAGGTTCGCAATATTCAAAATTAAAACTGTTTTCTCATAATGCTCTGCCAGATAGGCAATGTCAGCGAGCTCGTTTTCGCCGAGCAGATAATCGCATGCTCTGTTATAGCGGTCTGCACCTTCACCGGAGTTTCTTGACAGAACGTAGATAGCGGTATCGGTGTCCTCTTTTTCGGTAATCGCAGGTACATCAGGCTGCGCAAATGCTTCCGAGAACATGACAGCAAAAATCGGAATGTGAAGCTCCTCTGCTTTTTTTGCCAGCTCTGCCTGATATGCAGCCTGCGCATCTGCAAGCACTTTGTCATATTCGTCAAGCCATTTACCGGTCAGAATTTCAAAGCCGGCCTCTTTTAAGCCCTGTTCAATCGTAACAACCGTTCTTGTGTTAACGTCTCCGGAACCGGTACCCCCTTTTACCGTGTGGCGGACGCCGTTACCATAAACTGCGACTTTTCCTGCACCGGCAAGCGGCAGGGTTCCGTCGTTTTCAAGAAGTGTCATGCACTCACCGGCCAGTTCACGTACCAGCGCGGAATGTTCTTTTTCTCTAGCAGATACTTCTCCTGTTTTTGATGCATAAAATGTTGCCATAATTCTAATACCTCCCAATAATAAATTCACATATAGCGCTTTTATTGTAACGCATTTTTCGTCATTATGCAAAAGTTTTTTCACCCGTTTTCTCATATTTTATTTGTATTTTGTGCATTTTCTCTTATTATCCGACTTTTCTGTCTTTTTTTCGCTCATTGATTTCTTTTTTTATTTTTTATATTGATGCTTTTATTCTATTGATTTTTCTGTAAACGATACGCTTTTTCCACCTTTTTTCGTCTTCTTTCACAAAATTCGTTGACGCGTTTGATTTTGGCAGTATAATGGAATCACAGATCAATTTTAGGAGGCCCCAATTATGTTAAAACAACTTTCTATTTTCGCAGAAAATAAAAAAGGCACGATGCAGCAGATCACACAGATTCTGTTTGAAAATGACGTCAACATTTTAGGTTCCGTCAACAATGACAGCGCAGAGTACGGCATTGTCCGCATGGTCGTTTCCGATCCGGATAAAGCAGAGCAGGCGCTTCAGGCTGCCGGTTACATGACACGCCAGACGGATGTACTCGGTGTCGAGGTAGTTGATCAGCCGGGTAACTTAAATTCCCTTCTGAAAACACTGCTTGAGACAAATATCGACATCGACTATATCTATCTCTCTTTCAACCGCGAGTCCGGCTGCCCGATCATGGTGTTCCATGTACCGGATGTGTACGAGACAGAAGCAAGCTTAAAGAGCAAAGGATATACCGTTCTCTAGAGCATGTTTGAAAAACACGAAAAAAGACATCTAACGAAGTGATTTTTCACCTCTGCAGATGTCTTTTTCTATATCATCTATTCTTTTTCTTCATCCTCAAACAGATGATCCCGCGTAATGTTTTTTGCCCACAGTCCGCTCTTATACCGTTTCAGAACCCACGGCCATTTTACAAACTCATCTGTACACAACAGGAAATAAACCACAAGGACAGGAAGCTTGAAGACAAACGCTGCAATAAATCCAAGCGGCACCGCGTAGCACCACATATCAATCGTATCGCAGACCAGTCCGAACTTTGTGTCACCTCCGGCACGGAATACTCCGGCAATCAGCGTTGTATTGACGGCCGTCCCCATAATATAATAGGTGTTAATCAGCAGCATATATTTCAGATAATGCATCGCAGTCTCATTTAAAGAAGCAAACTTCAGTACAAACGGCGTGATACCCAGTACAACCAGTCCGCCCACAGCTCCGGTAACAACCGTCAGCTTCAGCAGTTTAGACGCATATTCCTTCGCCTTTTCCAGCTTTCCTTCTCCCATAACATTTCCAAGCAGAATACCGCCCGCACTTGCCACACCAAAGCACAGCACAGTTCCGATATTTCTTACAACGACAACGAGCGAGTTTGCCGCTACCGCATCGCTTCCCAGATGGCCCAGGATCACAGAATACATCGAAAATGCAACGCCCCAGGAAAGATCATTTCCAAGCGCCGGAAGTGACAGCTTCACAAAATCGGAAAACAGCATCTTGTTGCGGATGAACATGTACCGCAGATCGAGCTTGATATCCTTACTCATGATCGACACAATCACACAGCCGATCAGTTCAATGACACGCGACATCGCCGTTGCGATTGCAACACCGGTTGCTCCAAGCTTCGGAAATCCGAAGAGGCCAAAAATGAAGCATGCGTTGAAAAATACGTTCAGTGCGAATGCCATCATATTCATCGCCATGCTGATCGTCACACGGCCGAGGCTTCGAAGTACCGCAAGATAGATCTCCGTGATGCCCCAACACAGGTAGGTCACACCCATGACGCGCAGATACGAAGCACCGATCCGGATCAGTTCCGCATTATCTGTAAACAGACGCATCATCATCTGTGGCATGGTAAAAGCAATTCCTGCCACAACAACGGAGATGATGACGGAGAATCGAAGTGCGATTCCCTCGACAGTCTGAATTGCGCGCATATTGCCCTTTCCAAAGTACTGGGCACACAGAAGTGTTGCTCCTGTTCCCAGTCCGTAATAAACCATAAATAATACATTTGCATAGTTGGATGCCAGGGATACCGCGGAAATAGCGGACTGTCCCACGTAGTTCAACATCACGACATCGGCAGAGTTGACTGCCGCGCTTAAAAGATTCTGAATCACAATCGGCAGAACCAGCTTAAAAATCTGGCTGTAAAAGCCCTGCTCTTTTGTTGTTGCCCTCATGTTTCTTCTCCATTTCTCTTCTTTATTTGTCTTCTTTCTTTTCCTGTTTTGCCTTCACATACGGATATCGGACCTGCGTGTAAACAAACATCACCAGAATATAGATGCCGCATGCGATCGCCGCGGGAACCGTAAGATCCGACAGATTGACATACGAGGTTCCGATCATCAGAATGCCGATGAAAAACAGCAGAATGTGAAGTGTCCGCTTTTTCATACAAAACGCAGACTTCTGATACTCTTCCGGGAAGATATCCGGCAGACGCCAGCAGGCCAGGAGTACCATAAATTCCGTCACCATATCGGTTCCGACACCCATGTTGGAAATCAATGTCAGATCCATTCCCGTAAGGATCGGAATGGCGCCCATCAGGAAAAAGACCATCAGAAGGATCGCCGGAACACCGTTTCTATTCTCCTCCGCGGTTTTTTCCGGCAGCCAGCCCTGTTTTGCGGCAGCCTGCAGTCCTCTTGTCACCCAGCTCAAGGTTCCGTTCAGGGTGGTAAGCAGCGCAAATACGGCACCACCGAACACGAAAAACAGGTACAGCCAGGTTGGAAAAATCTCCTGTGCGACAAGCGTCAGATTCTGAAATGCAACCGTTTCGACCGGAAGCACGCCGCCTGCCACGATACCGATCAGCACATAGAATACAGCAACGATACTCGTGGAAAGCACGATAACCTTTGGAATTGTGCGGGACGGCTCCACAATATCGTCTCCGTTCTCCGCAACGAATTTTGCGCCTCCGCACGCAAAACTCAAAAGTGCCACGCCTGTGAAAAAGTTCTTCGGACCATTCGGCATCAGGTTGGATACCGTCGGTGTCAGGGCATCCCAGCTTACTTTGGGCAGCCCGAATACAATAAATAAGAACAGGCTTAAAAGCAGCAGCACAACCATGCCCTTTTGCACCAGTGCGCTCGATTTCAGTCCGATAAGATTGATGGCGGTGCAGATAACAAGTGCTGCCATTGCGACAGCCGACTCGCCAAACTGCGGAAAAATCGAGCAGAAATAGCTTGCAAAGCCTTTCGCGTACGTTGCGATCAGAACCTGGCTTAAGACAAACATCGCAATGTACATAAAGCCGGCTTTTTCACCCATCAATCGTCGGATGTAAGTAAAGCCGGCGCCTGATGACGGGATTGCGGACGTCAGGATGATGAACGGTACACAGGTGATAATGGCAAGCACGGCGCCTAAAATAAACGCTGCGGCAATGCCGTGTCCTGTCAGACCGATGACGATTCCCGTCAGTACCATGATGCCCGAACCGATGATCTGTCCGATCGCAAGTCCCATACAGTCGGAAAAATTCAGTTTTTTATGACCTTCCCCCATACATTTTCCTCCCTTTTTCTCCCAATATACTCTCGTTTCTGTTGGCGGATCCCAACAGAAATGCATAACATCCTATTTTTTTATTCTACCGAAATCTCATCGTTTGTCAATTTGCAAAATGCGCAAGGTTTAACGCTTTACCTGTACAGAATAGACAAATATTATAATTGAACTTATTTTTCTTCTATTTTGAACTTTTCAATATTTTTTACAAATTTCAGCTTTTCTATTGAACTTTCTTCCCGCTCATGCTACAATAAGCACAGTTTTGAACTTTCTTTATTTTGCATTCTATTTTAAGGAGATTTTCTATGACAAATGAAACCTTTTCCGACCGCCTGAAACTGGCCATGCAGGCGAAACAGTTCAAGCAGGTCGATTTGATCCGAGCGGCCCAGCGGCGCGGTGTGAAACTTGGAAAAAGCCATGTCAGCCAGTATGTCAGCGGAAAAACGGTTCCGCGCTCCGACATTCTTCACTTTCTGGCCGATGTGCTCCAGGTCGATCCCGACTGGCTGCTTGCAAAAGATTCCACAGTAAACTATACGGCAGATACGATTTCCGATCCGGCAGAATCCTTTTCTGATCCATCTGCCGCTTCCCTTCCCCAGACAAAAACAGGAGGTTCCCCTATGCGAGAATTTAAAAAATCATCGAAACTCGACAATGTCTTATATGATGTCCGCGGACCTGTCGTAGAAGAAGCAAACCGCATGGAAGCGTGCGGCACACAGGTTCTGAAACTGAACATTGGAAATCCGGCTCCATTTGGCTTCCGTACTCCTGATGAGGTCATCTACGACATGAGCCATCAGCTTACCGACTGCGAGGGTTACTCTCCTTCCCAGGGTCTCTTCTCTGCACGAAAAGCGATCATGCAGTATGCGCAGTTAAAGAAACTGCCAAATGTTTCTATCGATGATATCTACACCGGAAACGGCGTCAGTGAGCTGATCAACCTCTGCATGTCCGCTCTTCTGGATGATGGGGATGAAATCCTCATCCCATCCCCGGATTACCCGCTCTGGACCGCCTGCGCAACGCTGGCCGGTGGAAAAGCCGTCCACTACATCTGCGATGAACAGTCCGAATGGTATCCGGACATCGATGATATGCGAAAAAAAATCACCGACCGCACAAAAGCGATCGTTATTATCAATCCGAATAACCCGACCGGTGCACTCTATCCGAAAGAAGTACTGCAGCAGATTGTCGATCTCGCCAGAGAGCATCAGCTGATCATCTTTTCCGATGAAATTTATGACCGGCTCGTCATGGACGGTCTTGAGCATGTTTCCATTGCATCCCTCGCACCGGATCTGTTCTGTGTCACCTTCAGTGGTCTTTCCAAATCGCACATGATCGCAGGCTTCCGTATCGGCTGGATGATCTTAAGCGGAAATAAAGCTATCGCAAAGGACTATATTGAAGGACTCAAAATGCTTTCCAACATGCGTCTCTGCTCTAATGTTCCGGCCCAGTCCGTTGTCCAGACCGCTCTTGGCGGCCACCAGAGCGTCAACGACTACATCGTTCCGGGCGGACGGATTTACGAGCAGCGCGAATACGTTTACAAGGCATTCTGCGATATTCCGGGTATCACCGCAGTCAAACCAAAAGCTGCGTTCTACATGTTCCCGAAAATTGACACGAAAAAGTTCAATATCACAAACGACGAAAAATTTGCTCTCGATCTGCTGCGCGACAAAAAACTTCTGATCGTCCACGGCGGCGGCTTCAACTGGGGACAGCCGGATCACTTCCGCGTTGTTTACCTGCCGCGAATTGAAGTTTTAAAGGATGCGGTTGGAAAGCTCACCGACTTCCTCTCTTATTATCATCAGTAAAATTCTGATCACTTTTTTCACAGAGCTCCACCGGAAATACCACCTTTTTTTCCGGCGGAGCTTTTTTCCTTTACCGGATTCTTTCCTGCTGCATTACACTTTACCGGTACCCGGCAAACAACAGGTAACTTTTCGTTACTGTTCACTCAGCAGTGAAACACTTGCTGTTTCGCTGCATAAGAAAGTGATTCAGGCGTGAGCAGCTCTCCTTTTGCGAAGCAAAACTTTAAATGAGGGCTGCGAATGTTACAGTTCGCTGGGAACCAGTGAACTGTAACAACTTTTCTGTTCCACGGCTTAATTTCGATTGCGGCTCCTGTTCCTTTATGTTATAATTTTTTTAAATCAAGCCACAACCATTCTTTTGAGTTCTGTTCTCGCTGTATCGCTTCTTGGCGGATGCCGCGCCTCCGACAAACCCGTTACGCTGACCGTATGGACGTATTACAACGGAGATCAGTTAGCTTCCTTTGAACGTCTTGTTGAGGAATTCAATACAACGATCGGAAAAAAAGAGCATATTACGGTCGAAGCCTCCAGTCAGAGCAGCATCAATGACCTGGAAAAAAATGTTCTCGATGCCGCCAAAGGAAGGGTTGGTGCCCTTGCCATGCCAAATATTTTTTCCGCCTACGCCGATACCGCCTATACGCTTGAGCAGATGGGACAGGTCGTTGATCTTTCCCCTTATCTTACAGAGAAAGAAAAGGCTGCCTATCTTCCCAATTACCTGGAAGAAGGTGACTTTTCCGATGACAGCAGTATCCATATTATTCTGACAACCTCCACGAAATTCCTGCGTATCATGGAAATGGCAAGTATTGAACTGGGTGGCTATGAGATGCGTTTTGATCTCAACACGGTCTATGTCACAAAGAACTTTTTTCCCATGCTCAACCTTCCATCTGAAGATGTCTCCGGGCTTTCCACCCGGTATTTCCGGCGATGAATTTAATCTTCTGTTCTACGGCTACCAATCGCAGGAAGAAATTCGAGCACTTCTGCAGAATCTTTCCCTTGCGGTTTCAAATACAGCCCTGGAGCTGCCAAGTGGTCGTAAACTGCCCCTTCGCCTTTCCGGCGGAGTTTCCTGGTATCCGGAAAACAGTACAGATCTGTCTACGCTGAAAAAATATGTGGATTTCGCAATGTACCAGGTAAAGAAAGCAGAAAAAGGGTACATTACCGAATTCGATCTGGAGCTTTTTACAAAAAACGCAAAGGAAACCGAGATGCGCCGCCTGTTCCATAAAATGTTGAATGAAGAGCTGTTTACCTATTACTTCCAGCCAATTGTTTCCGCTGCGGACGGCAGTATCTACGCCTACGAGGCGCTGATGCGCGGAAATCTCCCGGCACTTACTCGTCCTGATCAGATCCTGCAGCTGGCTCACGAGGAAGAGTGCCTGCATGAAATAGAACGTCTGACTATGTTTCTCTCTGCAAAATCCTATGCCACATTCCTCTCCACCCATCAGATACGCGGTGATGAGCTTCTCTTTGTCAATTCGATTGCAAGCCAATACATGAATCACGACGAGGCAGTGGCTTACGTCGAACAATACAGCTTTCTTCAGGATCGGATTGTCATTGAGATCACAGAGGAGGATTCACCGGATCTTACAGCTCTGCTGAAAAAACGTGAGATGCCGGGATTTTCCGGTGTATTTGCCCTGGATGACTACGGCAGCGGCTACAGCAATGAAAAAACGCTTCTGGAGCTTGCACCGGCGTATATCAAGCTAGATCTTTCCATCATCCGCGATATCGACTCCGATCCGGACAAGCAGCAGATCGTAGAAAATATTGTTTCCTATGCACATCAAAGAGGCATGAAAATCATTGCCGAGGGTCTGGAAACTCCAGCTGAACTTTTGAAGGTACTGGAACTGGATGTTGATCTCCTGCAGGGCTATTTTCTTGCAAAACCGTCCGCTGTTCCGAAACCTGTCAGTGCAGAATCCGTTGCTGTCATAGAACGCTTCCGGAAGCATCTTGCGTAATTCCACCTCTTCCTGCAGCGTCCTTTCAAATCACAGCATCTATGTCTGATCTGCTGCTTCGAAACAGATACCGGTCAGCGACCCGGAGCGTATCTGAGCAATCATCCCTCAAAAAACACCCATAGCAAACCCTGCAAAAGCAGGGTTTTGTCTCCACTCTGAAGGATCCTGCCTGACAGGATCCTTTTTTATACTTTTTTATACTTTTTTCATATTTTTCTCCTGTTCGTTCCTCCGCTTCTGTGCTATGATACCTTACAGCAATGACAACCCGTCCATCGAAAGGAGTTTTTCTATGTGTACAGCAGCAACCTATCAAACACGCGACTTTTATATGGGTCGCACACTCGATTATGAATTTTCCTATGGCGACCAGATCACCGTTACACCTCGCAATTATCCGTTTTCCTTTCTTCATATGCCGTCCCTTTCCCATCACTATGCAATGATCGGCATGGCGTGTGTGATGGATGATTACCCGCTCTATTATGAGGCGTTCAATGAAAAGGGGCTTGGTATCGCCGGCCTTAATTTTGTAGGAAATGCCGTTTATTTCGATCCGAAACCGGAGAAAGACAATATCGCGCAGTTCGAGCTGATCCCGTGGATTCTCGGTACATGTGCTTCGCTTGCGGAAGCAAAAGAATCCCTCTCCCGTATCAATCTCATCAGCACACCTTTTAAAAAGAATCTTCCGCTCGCACAGCTTCACTGGATCATCGCAGATGCATCGGGTGCCATCACCGTGGAATCCACGGCGGACGGTCTGCATGTCTACGACAATCCGGTCGGCGTTCTGACAAACAATCCGCCGTTTCCAATGCAGATGTTCTCACTGAACAATTACCTGCATCTGTCACCGAAACAGCCGGCCAACACGTTTTCCAACCAGCTCGATCTTTCTACGTACAGCCGTGGCATGGGCGGTCTTGGACTGCCGGGCGACCTCTCGTCTGCTTCCCGCTTTGCACGCGTGGCGTTTGTAAAGCAGAACTCGATCTCGGGAAACAGCGAAACGGAGAGTGTCAGCCAGTTTTTCCATATTTTAAATTCTGTTGACCAGCAGAGAGGATGCTGCGAGGTGGCGGACGGAAAGTATGAGATCACGCTCTATACTTCCTGCTGCAATGCGACGCAGGGAATTTACTATTATACGACGTATGACAATCATCAGATTTCTGCGGTTGATATGCACCGCGAGAATCTTGATGGCGAAACGCTTCGCTGCTTTGCGCCGGTGACGGGCGAGCAGATTCATATGCAGAATTAGAAAAATCCGGTACAGAAATCTTTGAGGACCCCTCAAAAAAGATTCTGTATCGGATTTTTTCTACATCTCATCACACATTGTAAAACAGACGCCGCACCGGCTTCTGGTGCGGCATTTTTCAAAATACAGCTCCTCGAGCGGAATCCATTTCTTCTGAAATTCCACCGCCTTTTTACTCCCGTTCCGCTTTTCAATTCTCTGGATCTGCTCGACCGGATCGATCGTGAGGAAGACCTTCAGATCGTAGTATGCTTCCAGCCGTTCATGGCAGGAGCATTTTTCCAACTGCCGGGATCTGGCCGATGAAGAACGGCAGGATCAGGCCGATCGCAAACAGCATGCCGGAAAGGGTTACTTTTTTTACTTTTTCCATCTTGAAATTCCTCCCTTATGTTTCCTTCTGGAATCAGTGTATCATTCAAGTACACTTTAAATTCAAGACCTTTTCTGCATTTTTTCTCTATTTTTCCCACTGTTTTAGTATATTTTGTATTTTCCGTGCTTCTCAGTGTCTGACTGCACTTTCTGTAGGAACTTTTTCTGTCGTTTTCCATGGTTTTGTGGTACACTTTTGGATATTGGGAAATGCAGTCATTTTCTGCAGTTCCCTGACTATTTTTCGAAAGGATTTTATCATCATGCAGTTTTATCTCGCCCCGATGGAAGGGCTGACCGGGTATGTGTACCGGAATGCTTACCACAAATATTTTCCGGCGGCGGACCGTTATTTCACGCCGTTTATTACAAATAAAAAAATGAGTTCCCGCGAACGGAACGATATTCTCCCGGAGCACAACGAAGGGATGACGGTGATTCCGCAGATTCTCACTAATCAGGCGGAGGATTTTCTGTCCCTGACAAAGGAGCTGAGGGAGTACGGTTACGATACCGTCAATCTGAACCTCGGATGCCCGTCCGGCACGGTTGTCGCCAAGCGGCGCGGCTCCGGGCTGCTCGCGTGGCCGAATACGCTCGACGCGTTTCTCGATGAAATTTTTTCGTCGTGCGACTGCCGCATCTCGATCAAAACGCGGCTTGGCACAACGGATACCGACGAGTGGGAGGATCTGCTTACGGTTTACGACAAATATCCGCTCGAGGAACTGATCATTCATCCGCGGATTCAGAAGGATTTTTACAAATACACACCGCGCATGGAGTGCTACCGGACAGCGTATGAGACGAGCCGCTGCTCGCTCTGCTACAACGGTGACATTTTCTCACCCGATGATTTTCAGAATCTCTGCCGTGAGTTTCCGGACACGGAGAAGGTGATGCTCGGACGCGGGGTACTGCAGAATCCGTGGCTGATTGGGATGCTGCGCAGTGCAGATCCGGCAGGCGGCGAAGCCTCTGCTCCCGATAAAAAGCTGCTGCACGCGTTCTGTGAGGATCTCTGCGCCGGTTATGCGCGTGTGATTTCCGGGGATAAAAATGTGCTGTTCAAATTAAAAGCACTGTGGATTTATCTTGGAATGTCGTTTACCAATCCGCAGAAATATCTGAAAAAGATCAAAAAGGCGAACCGGCTTGCCGAGTATGAAGAGGCGGTCGACGCACTGTTCCGGGAACAGGAGCTGATTCTTTAATTTCGAAGTCCATTAGTATCTTTTGGAAACCATGTCACTTTCAGGTACGCACTTGTCTTTTTTGCAAAATCCGGTACGCTAGAAACAGGATACAACGACTTATTTCTATTTTGTTTTTGGGAGGATTTTTACCATGATCGATTTACACAAGGAAGACGAAAAGCTTTTTGCTCTTGTCGGCGCATGCCAGCGTGATGTCCTTCTTCGTTCCTCCCCACTCGAGAAACTCCTCTAACTTTTTCACACTATTTCCTCCTTGTATACCTATAGGGGTATTGGTTGTCAAGAGGAGTTTTTCAAAATCAGAAAAACAAAAAGAACTTCTGACGAAGCATCTTTTTTCTGCTCCTGCCGGAAGTTCTCTTTTCATCTTATCTTCTTATTTTTATTTCATATTTGCAAACCGTTCCACAGCCTTCGTAAACTGTACAATCGTCTGATCCGCATCTCCGTGCTCGATGCCGTCGCGCACGCAGTGCTGGATATGGCCCTCGAGGACAACTTGTCCTACTTTATGAAGTGCCGATTTTACCGCATTGATCTGCGCCAGTATATCCTCGCACGGCACGTCCTCATCCACCATACGTTCGATCGCCTGCACCTAACCGATGATCTTTTTCAGGTGACGGTGAAGATTATCTGCATCCATACACTGTTTCATTTTGCATCCTCCTTGTTTCAAATCCGTCATCGCATCGGCAGCGTTACAAAGGTGCAGTGGTCTTCCTCTTCTGCTTCCTCTGCAATCAGATTCCGGATATTCTGCATACGGTTGTCCAGCTCCGCGCTCTGTCTTGCGCAGTCGTAGAGTTCATCCTGCAGATATTTGACATGATTTTCGGGAATATTTTTCTTGTAGCGCATCTTATGCTCCAGACTCGCCCAGAAATCCATCGCGATCGTACGGAACTGTACTTCCACGTAGACCAGTTTCTTTGTATCCTGTAAAAAGATCGGCACCTGAACGATCAGATGAAGACTGCGGTAGCCGCTCTCCTTCGGATGCTGAATATAGTCCTTCCGCTCAATCAGCGTAATGTCATCCTGTTTCAGAAAACTGTCTGCCAGCTTATAAATATCGCTTGGAAAAGAACAGATCACACGCACACCGGCGATATCGCGGATATTTTCCTCGATAGACTCCAGTGTGACCGGGATGTCTTTCACGCGGATTTTCCGCATAATGCTCTCATACGATTTGACCCTTGTTTTGATTCCTTCAATCGGGTTCTGGTCATAGGAAAGCGAGTATTCCTGATTCAGCACCCGGAACTTTGTCTCGATTTCCATAATGGCGCACTGATAATACGACATCAGAAGCTCGAACGGCTTTTTGTTCTTCTGCATCATCTGAATAAACTCGTCCGATAAAAGATTCTGCTTTACAAACTCATCCCGTTTTGTCTCGATCAGATTTTTTCCCTGTTTTCTAATTTCCTCCAGTACTTCGAGGTTTTTCATCATCCGTTTTTTCGTCCTCCCAAAACTGCGTTCTCTGTCCTTTATGCTATCATTTTAGGCCTGTAAAGTCAAATTTTTTCTTCTTTTACTCTACCTTCAGCATCCGGTAGCCAACCCCGATATGCGTCTGGATATACTGCGTCTGCTCTCCGTTCTTTTCCAGCTTTTTCCGAAGCGTCGCCATGAAAACACGGAGGGAAGCGATATCGTTCTCCCAGCTGCTTCCCCAGATTTTCTGTGTGATAAACGTATGCGTCAGCACCTTCCCTGCATTCTGCGACAGCAGGCAGAGCAGCTTGTATTCGATTGGTGTCAGATGAAGTTCCTCTCCGTCAAGATATGCGCACCCCGCTGCGTACTCGATCCGCAGTGCGCCGTTTTCAAAGACAGCCGACTGGACTCCATTTTCTGCCTGCATCTGGGACAGACGGCGCTGTGTGACTCGAAGGCGGGCCAGCAGTTCCTCCACAGAAAACGGTTTCGTCAGATAATCATCCGCTCCTGCGTCCAATGCCTCGATTTTATCGCTGTCCTCACTTCTTGCACTGATTACGATAATCGGCATATTCGACCAGCTTCGAATCTTTTCAATCACCTCTACGCCATCAATATCCGGCAGGCCAAGGTCGAGCAGAACAATGTCGGGATTATGTGTGGATGCCTCCATAATGGCACCCGCACCGTTCTTTGCAGAAATATACTTATAATCGTGTGTTTTTAACGTCGTAGTAATCAGGTTGTGAACCGGCGTATCATCTTCCACAACCAGAATTAATGTCTTATTCATTCAAATTCACCTCACTGAGCGGCAGGTTAATCCGAAAGCAGCAGCCCTGTGGATCGTAGTCATAAAGTGCTATCTCCCCGCCGTGCGCATTTACAATCGAACGGCAGAGTGCCAGTCCAAGGCCAAGGCTTCTGCGGCTGTCGCTTACTTTATTTTTCCCGGAATAGAACATCTCAAACACATGCTCTCTGGACTCTTTTGGAATCCCGGGGCCGTTGTCCTCCACCGCGATCCAGACATTTTTCTCCTCTTTTCCGGCTGTCGAGAACCCACTGAATGATTTCCTGTTCCCTTGGGTCAAAGATTTTTTCCGTCTTTCCTCCTGTCTGCGCGCTGTAAAGTGTTCCGCGGACAATTCTGCTCTCCTGTGCCCCTGCCGGTGCGGCCGTCAGATCCCTTCCCAGCAGTTTTACAAGCTTTGTCGCTGTAATATCAAAAATCTCCGACGCATCCTCTGCCTTCTGCAGAAGCTGGCTGGTATTGAAAAGAATTTTCGTCCGGAACGCATCCCGCGCAGACAGCTTTGCATTCTCTTTTAATTTTGATGCAAGCGTACCTGTCAGAATGGAAATGCCCAGCATGATGGCAAAGGTCACCGGATAACCGGAACCGTACGCGTACAGTGTCAGACGCGGTTCTGTCAGGAAGTAGTTAAACAGCACTACACTGATCACAGAACTGATTACGCTGCAGGTATAACCGCTGGTCAGAATGGACGTCATCATAACGCCGACCAGATATATGGTAATGATATTGGAATCCGGAATGATATGGATTTCCAAATCCGGCACCAGATCGGTCAGCCGTTCGGTCCATCCCCTTCTCTTTCGAAAAAATCCCTGATCCATCATGCTTTTTCCAATGACAATCCGCGTTACTTCGGAAATTCTCGCATATTCTGCAATCTGCAGGGCAATGTCCTCGCTGTGCGTCGTTACAATCTCCGCCCCGCTCTGTTCTGCCAGGCGGATATGCTTCTGCAGCCTTGCCTGATCCTCCGGCGTTTTCTCTGCCGGTTCCGCGGTCTGCACATACAGTGCTGTAAAATTAGCACCAAATGCCCGGGCCATCTGTGCCGCAGTCCGGATAATTTTTTCATTGGACGGCGAAAATGACAGACAGACCAGAATATGTTCTTTTCTCTCTGTTTTCTGTTTTTCTTTTTCCAAATGCTTCACCTCGCTTCCAATTGTAGACTTTGACACTCCCCACAGCTAAAGCAGGGGGATTCTTGTTTCTTCCACTACTGCAATAAACAATCAAAAAGGACACCTTTTATTGTATAATTATGTTACCCCACAAACATACGAAAGAAGGTGTCCTTAATGAAAAATTAGCATTGAAGAAACTGCTAACTTATATGAAAAGTGTATACAAAATTCCACAAAAAATCAAGGGTTTATCCGATGAAAGAAAAAGAAAACCCATCCCGTTGTTTAATATCGTTATGCCAGTGCTGATTTTCCTGATGCTTCAGTATGAAAGTTTTCATACCATTTTTTCAGCGCCGGAAAGCATGGAGAAACGACCGAAAAACTGTATCCGTGGAAAAATCCCAAAAGTTGATGCAGTCAGGGATCTTCTTTCCCGGATTGATCCAAAAGAAATCGAGGAAATTCACGTGCAGACGATTGATGTTCTGAAACGCAACCGCGTATTTCGGGAAGGAACCATAGGCGGATATGTTGCGGCAGGTATTGATGGGGTGGAATTATTCAGCAGTACAAAAAAGTCCTGTCCAGACTGCCTGAGCCGGAAGAACGGGACGGGGAAGACAGAATACTTTCATCGAAGTGTGGTATGTATGACGGTAGGAAAATCGCCGCATGTGATCTTTGGGCAGGAAATGCTGAAACCCAGAGATGGTTCAGAAAAAGATGAAGGGGAACTGACAGGAGCGAAAAGGCTCATCCGGCGTTTAAAGAAAAGGCATGGTCATTTCGCAGATGTGATTGTGGCGGATGCACTGTACCTGAATGCCCCGTTTATCAATACTTTGAAGGAATGCGGTTTAGAAACGGTAATCCGTCTGAAAGATGAAAGAAGGCTTCTGTTTCAGGATGCGGAAAGCATGTTTCAGCGGGACAAGGGGAGAAAAAGGAGCTTCAGGAAGGGAAAAAAGAGTATTGAAGTCTGGGATCTTTCCGGATTTGAGATAGACCTTACCTGGACGATATCTTAAGCGTACTGAAATACGAGGACGGCCACTACGATCTCGTGAGTCTTTCCGACAAGGATTATCAGAAAAAACTGGATGTCCAGATTGCCTACTGGGATAAACTGAAAAATGAAATTCAGAAGGTCAGATCCGGAGAAAACGGAACGGCGGATCTGGTAGACATGAGCGAGACGTATTTCCAGATGGCAGATGAAACGGTTGCCGCAGTCAAAGTTTCCCATGCCAACCGCCAGCTGGAACAGAAAGCCTACATCGACCTTCACACGGGACTGCCGAACAAGAGCAAGTGCGAAGAGCTGTTCCACAATGTGGAATTCATCAAAACTCCTACCGCCTGTATCGTCTTTGACATGAACAACCTGAAACGCGTCAACGACAGCCTCGGCCACTCCATCGGCGACCAGCTGATTCTGAACTTTGCCCGGCTGCTGCGAAACTCGATTCCCGCGAAGCATTTCGTAGGAAGATACGGCGGCGATGAATTTATGGCGGTCATCTATGATGCAACCCGCGAAAGCATCACAGAAATCCTCACAGAGTTTCAGAACGAAGTCGAACAGTTCAACGGCTACGGAACCCAGTTCCGCATCAGCTATTCCCACGGCTTGGCACTTTCCACCGATTACAACGAATGTACGCTCCGCACGCTGTTTGACAAAGCAGATAAATATATGTATGAAAACAAGCAGCAGAGCAAGCAGGGACGCCAGAACTAAAGAAACGCCGGAACCGGAAATATCTTATCGCCGGTTCTGGCGTTTTTTCTTGCTGTTTCTCTTTTATTTTTTTGCAAACGCTTCTATCTGCGCATATCCCGCTGAAAAATCAATGGGTTCCTCCCGCAGCTTCTTTCTGACCGCATCGCGTCCTTCCTGATCTGCCAGCACTTTCTGGATTTTATCGGCAAACTGCATCACATCCAGCGGACAGAGATATCCGTTTTCCCCATCCCGGATCTGCTCGCGCATGGACGGAATATCGGAAGCGATGATGACCTTCTGCAGGCTTCTCGCCTCTACAATCGTAATCGGATAGCCTTCGTGACGGGACGGCTGGAGATACAGGTCGCAGGATTTTACGTACGGCGCAGGATTTTCGCGCATTCCGAGAAAAATAATTTCCTGCTCCACCTGATATTCCTTTGCCATGGTCCGCAGCTTGTTCAGATCTCTTCCATCACCGATGATGAACCATTTGAAGCAAAGTCCCCGTTTTTTCAGCTCCGCCGTAATCTGCACCGCAATATCATATCCTTTTTCTTCCGAAGCTCTTCCCACCGTCAGAAATTTCAGCTCTCCTGTGTACTGCGGATCGCTAAGCGGCTCCTCACTCCGTCTCTGCACCTGTTTGATGTCAATGAAATTCAGCAGAACCTCTGTCCGGTCCGCGAGTTCTGGAAAACGGGCAATGACCTGTTTCCGGACAGGCTCGGAAACGCAGTAAATTTTATCATACTCCGGAATAAAGTCCCTGGTCCGGAACAGCCACCAGAGATTTTCTCCGTGGAACCAGACCGCTTTCTTCCGCGCATTCGTCTTTCTGGCTCCGAATGCGGTTGTGAACGCACCGAATCCGAAAAAGTCGAAAACAAGATCGTATTGTTTTGTTTCCGGCTCCACACACTCCAGAATCCGTTCATACAGTTTTCCATACCGTTTCTTTCCATACACGACGCGCATCAGAAATACGCCCATTCCTCTGGCATAAAAAGACCGTTCTGCCGGTGTCTCCCGTTTTCCCACAATCCGTTCCAAAGCCGGATGCGGCTTTTTGTCCCAGATCATCTGGCGCACTTCCACTTCCTTCGGAATCCGCTCCAGCAGAACGCCTCTTTTTTCGACCAGAAGAAGCGTTACATCTTCTTTTTTCTCCACCAGTTTCTGCAGCAGCGCTGCCATGGCCACTTCCGTTCCGCCCATGTCCATGGTACGTCCCAGCACCAGTATTTTACTCATTGCTTACCTCTCATCTGCTTTTTTCTCTGTTCTAACGCCAGTAGGCATCTCCCACATGCGCAGGATGACGCTGATCCTCCGGCGGAAGCTGATGGTAATCGCCGTACAGGGTGTGAAGATACGTCTCGTATCCCGCCGGGGCATTGATCAGATGGCCTTCAAACGGAAGGCGCACGATCTCTTCGATCGCTGTTTTGGGAATCGCGTCCGACTTGCGGTAACCGCCGCACTGGCAGGCCACCCACTTTGAGTCCTCTGCGCGGTACTTTCTGCACTCTTTTTCCATCTCGCGCAGAATCCGCTCTTTTCCATAGCATTTCCGGATCGCCCATTTGCACCATTTTGCGAAGCTTCCTTTGTTTCCTTTTAAGGTCTGGCGGTAGGTGCGGAATGCATTCATCCGCTGGCTTTCCAGAAACAGTAGCTTTTTCCAGTGACGGTCGTACTCCGGTGTATCTTTTTCCGGCAGTCCGTCAAACGGGAAAATGTCGACGAAAAGACCGGTATCCACAGCTCCTGCCACGTGCTCCACAAGACTCGTTCCGGTGTGTACCAGCTTTCCGTATGCCAGTGTGAAACCCTTTGTATTATGAAAATTCATGACGCGGTACGGTGTATCCGTTTCGCTGTTTACAATCTGTTCCAGTTTTTCATAATCCGCTCTCGGCATCCAGACATCCACATCATCATCCCACGGAATGAACCCCTGATGCCGGATCAGCCCGAGCAGAGTTCCATCTGCTGCAAAATAGATCAGGTGATGTTTCCGGCAGACTTCATCCAGATACAGTAATATTCCAAGCGCAATCTCCTGTTTTTCTTTTAATTCTGTAATTTTACGCATAACAGCATTGCCTTTCTGTTTTGTTTTTCCCATCCATTATAAACACTCTGCCGGATTTTTTCAATTTAAAGTTCCTGCCGCTCCGGCGCCCGTCTGAAGATTCCGCACTGTTTTTATCAGTACCTTCATATCCACCGGTTTTACTATGTGTGCGTTCATGCCCGCATTGAAGGCATTCTGCACATCTTCTGAAAATGCGTTGGCTGTCATCGCAAGAATCGGGATTTTCTTTGCCAGCGGGTGGCTGCTGTTCCGGAATTCTTTGCTCATACCGATTCCATTATCCGCTACCCGCAGGCACATCTGCGCATAATGATCCGATGTCGGCACCAGCATCAGCATCGACCAGTCGTATCCGTCCAGCTTCTTTAAAACCATGTAATACGTATTTTCTTCGATCACAACATCCGTACACATAATGGTCTTTTTTTCTGTTCTTTGACCAGACTGTCATCCAGCGTACCGGATGAAACTTCTTTTACGTTCTTCAGATATTCTTTTGCTGCATCAAGACCGACGATTCCGGTATCCTGCTGATTCAGCTCGTCTTCCATTCCTTTTAAGAAACCACAGATCACAACGGTGTACTCTTTTTCGTCCTCCAGATCGGTTCCATCTTTGGTCAGAAGCACATATGGATAAGGATATCCGTTTCCATTGAGATCACAGCCTTCTTTTGCCATTTCTTTGATCTTTGCACCCGTCAGGGTTGATGTCTGCAGCGTTCCATTGCCAAATCCAAATAAGCAGATACAATACGCTCCAATGAACGCATTTCCTTATCTGTTAGATAATTCTTCGCAATGCTGACATCACTTTTTACAATCTTGCCCTCCGGAGCTGCAGCCCATGTAGTTAATCCCATGTGTGGCTTATCTGCATCTGCTCGCTCGTAAATCAACTCCGCTGCTGTATGTCCGTGAACTGCATAGTGCATCTTGTTCTGCACTTTTGCAAAAAATTGCTTTGTTGTTTTCGCTGTTCGGTCATAATCAAGAGCTGTAGCATAGATATCTGTTATCTTCTGATAAAATCTACGCTCAGAGAGACGGATTTCTCGAATCTGCTCAAGCAAATGGTCGAAATATTCTACTGTGAGCACAGAGCCACCATTTTTCAGGCGTTCATCATCCATGACTCAACCTTTGATGGCGTAGTCCTTCACGATGCCATTGGCCCACTTGCGAAACTGTACTGCTCGCTCATTATTAACCTTGAATCCAACCGCAATAATCATTTGAAGATTATATTGCTATGTTCATTTATCGTTGGCAAACCAACGTCATACAATGTGGCCATCATCCTCTGTGTCAGCCATATATTCTCATCCTCATAGCGCATCTCAATACTATCCTGCTGACCACCAACAGAGGCAACATAGGTCAAGTATTCTGCTGCACTGGAACGGATAGTTACTTCATCTTTTTTCTTTTTCAAATAGGAGGCCTCCTTCTTCGATAAATCACTCAATGCTGCAGGGTCAAATGCAAGATTGATATACTGCTGTTCTAATTTCTGTTTCCATGTAGGTATGTCTGTCATGCGGATATCCTTAGTAACATTGAAAACAAAGTTTTTAATTGTGCTGTAATCTACAGAGCGGTAATTGAGACTGTTTCAAGTTTTGTGTAAACAGAAAAAACTGATATAAGATATGTCATTAGTTATCGAGGACGGAGCCCGTTTTGGGGACTCTGTCCTTGTTTGTATTATAATGCAATTTCCAGGCATGTCAAGCAGGCTGTCATCCGATGGAAATACAGTTTTTGATTTTGTGACTTTTCGGAGCTGGCGGTTAAATCCTTCGATGTTGTTGGTCGTATAGATCAGGCGTCGGACTGCTTCTGGATACTCCCGCCGGTGACGATTTTCACCAAATCCACATCTTTATTTTTTTAATAACTTTTTAGTTTTTGATGCTGTAAACTGAATAACCGGTCCTGAGATAATGATCGTTACGATTGTACATATGCCAAACTTTCCCCCCAGCAAAACTCCGGTAAGTACCATAACAATATCCAGTATCATCCGCACTGCTTTTACCTGCCAGCCGTTCTTTTCCGCAAGAGAAAAGGTTAATGCCTCGTAAGAACCACGTCCCAGTGAAGCTGCCGCATAAACTCCTGTTCCGACTGCAAAAAGCATGACTCCCAGCAACATAATCAGTGCATTCACCCACAAATGCGTACTGTACACATGTGCATTTGCAAACAAATCAACACAGAGACTATACACAAGCTGATAAATAATCGTACCAATATGTATCTGTGATCTGTCATAGAAAAATGAGAACACAATCATAATTATGGCTACAATCAGAGATGCCATGCCTATACTTATATGAAATGTCCTTGAAATCCCCTGCCACAAAACAGCAAGGGTTGCCCCTCCAAATCCCGCATACAATGCAAGGGTAATGCCATATGCTGCTATGATCGAACCAATCACAATGATTATTATTTTTTTCGTCCATTCTGTTTTACTCATTGTTATAGCCTCCTTTTATTTTTATTTGAATTCTTACTACGCATTTTATTTTTATACTATAAATGAGCAAGTTCGTGATTTTGCATAAAAGAAAGACACCTTGAATTCGA